>Ga0325410_1005227_pt1 | contig 14385 bp, 5 predicted proteins | sample PopdelMetagenome_16_FD_206182 | JGI IMG/M metagenome (GOLD analysis project Ga0325410, IMG submission 206182) | Populus deltoides microbial communities from Bellville, Georgia, United States - Xylem-PdIQD-R3 | ecosystem: Host-associated > Plants > Phyllosphere > Stem > Wood/Secondary xylem... | reverse complement strand
CTATCGAAACTCTAAAAGGAATTTAAAATATATCAACAAAATCCAATAATTAAAATCTAGAAAATAATATAAATATGACTATATTTTAGTGCTTATATTAATATTTTAGCAATGGATCTATTCTCAATCCTAAAAAAACCACTTCTTGTGAATAAAATCGCAACCTCTCGAGTCTTCATCTAATTTAAAGCCTCGTGTGGTGATATTTGAGAGTCATTGGCTACAAGTAATTCTTCCCATAAATAAATCGGTTTTAACATAGTTTTAAAGGGAATTTTTTTTTAAATTACATCGGGTTTTGATCAATCCAATCAAATCAATTTTAAGTTAAGATTTTTTAAAACTCTGATTAAGGTAGGAGCCAGGTCAATAAAATCTGAATCAATCCACCAGTTATGTTAAATTTAATAATTATAATATGCAGAGTTATGAAAAAAATCAAGACAATATTTAGAACTATTAAATCCAATCAAGAGTTGGTTTGGGGTTTGGATTGGAAAAATTGATCCAGGTTAATCTATTTTTTTAATTAAAGCAAAAAAATAACATCAATTTAACTATAAAAATGTTAACGAGTTTCTTACCAAATAAAACCAAGTTAATTATACTCAAGTTTTTTTATTGAATTAAATCAGGTTAATTTTTATTTATTTATTTTTCAATTCAAACCAGCTGAGATTTTATATTGAACGGTCAATCTAGGTATTATAACCATTACATCACCATGTTATTGTTAATGTTGTATTTTATCTGTTGTTGATTTATGTGATTAAAGTGGTTAATGGTAGTTAGCAAAGGTTTTCCACTTGGCATGGTAAATGAATTTATTAACATTATCCATAAGAGAGAATGTATCTGTCAATGATGAGTCATACATACCCAATTCCATCCATCATAAATAAAAACACCTAATCCAGCAAAACCTGGACAGCTGGATTCCTTTTTCTCGCACGTGTCACCCCTTAAAACCCTAACCTCACTCGCCCTTCACGCTTCTCTCCTCTTGGTCACCGCCCCCCAACCACATCATCCGGTAAATGATACGTTCTGGTCCCTCAACTCTTTATCATGTACTACTCCGGCTCTCTTACTAAAGTTAGCTACAGGTAACACATCATATACCATTAGATTTTGCTGCCCTTCATAGAAAATAATAAACAATTGACAAAAATATCAGTAATTATAGAAATAGAAATCTAAAAGGAATGATGTCTGTAACTCTTGAAAGTTCGGGTATGTTTGCTTTTTAAGTAGTTTTTTATGGTTGTGATTTAAAAAAAAAATTTTAAAAATATTTTTATTTGTAGCTAGTTGGATTTAGATACGTATTTGGTATAAACTATGGTTGAAGTTTATATCTAGTAAAAACATGTGTAAAATATTTAAATAATTTTTCTTGGCTTTCTTATCAGGAATATTTACAAAATTCATTTAAAAAAATATGTACAAACTACTGCACTTATGTTTTGAACTTAATTTTTAGTAGGTTCCACAACATAAAACTTAATTATTTTAAAAACCAAATATATTATTGAGTTTAATTCATCACTGACATAAAAGCTATTGAACCAACACAATCTTGTAATTTAACTATTTTATATCACACTTTGAGAGAAGCGAGATAAAAAAAATTACAATTTAGAGAAGATTTAGTCAATTATATCATGTAAGTTGAGCCGTGTTTTGTCTTTTTGGACCAAAATTTAAGTCAAAGAAATAGAAATTAGAGGAATGGTTTGAGATAAAAGACAGTTAAGGATCAAATCAAAAACTAAAATATAGTTGAGGGATCAAAGGTAACATTAAACCCCACATCATCACCCGAATTTCTATCGCCGTTGTTTATTTTAAGACAGAAAAATCCTAGAAACTTACATGTAAAGATTCTAGCATCAAACCTCTGCACCTGTTTTTGGGAGAGACACAAGACTAGTGAAACTGGGAAACAACAGCCCGGGAGGGTCTTTGCATATTCTTCTATTTGTCTCTTTATCTGTTTAAATCTCTCTCTCTCTCTCTCAGCCGTTGATCTTGAAAACAAAGAAGAAGAAAATAAAAAGGGAAGTTCTTTTTACTAGAACAGAGGCTTTTGTTATCCACCTTGGACTTCCACCTCACTCTTTTTCCTCCCTCTCTCTTCAAGCCACGAAACCAGGTGCCTCTCTCTCTCTCTCTCTCTCTCCCTCTACAAATTTCACTACTCCCATGTGCATGTATTAGCTTCTATTTTGTGTTGTTTAATTCATCATATTTATGGGATCTACATATAGTTCTGTTTTATGAGATGTATTAGTGGGGCATGGTTTTTTTTTTCTGTTCATGATAAAGTTTTGTTCTTTGAATTTGTTTTGTGCAGTTTGGTTATGTTTTCATGAATTGGGTCTCTCTCTTTTTTATCAGTTTTAAGGTTGCTATTATTAGAAACTAGCTAGTTCTGTTATGCTTTCTTTTACTGTACTTATTTAAGCTTTCTTGTAGTTTGTGCTTTGAGTATTTATGCTTTGAGTTTGAAATTTTAGGCCATGCGTGTAGATAAGTGTATATTCTAGTCATGTAGTTTGGGATGCTTGCTTTTAGTCTATTTAATGAAACTTATCTCTGGTAGCTTTATTTACTTAAATCAGAGAGTAAGATCTAATACTAACTAGGTTTGACAGAAAGAGAGAATACTGGAAGCTGTCGACAAAGGGCTGAGATGGATTTATGGATTTTGTTTGAGTATATTTAGGGGGCAGATGCCAGCTTTGGATTTTAGTCTTGTCAAGATAACAGTTGGATCATATGAAAGAGCGGGGATCATTCTAAATAGAACAGTGCTATTTTCTCCTAATAAGCCATCATAAAAGAATCACCTACAAAAACAAATGACACATGAAAAAATAAATTATAAATCACCGGCTATTTGTTCATGTGTTTGTAGGAGGTTCTACTAGCAGAACTATTAATTTTCTTTTAGATATGTAGTGAGAGCACCATGATCTACAATGCTGAGGAGGAGGATGTTCTTGAGAACACTGATGATTTATGCAGATTTTAGCATATAATTAAAACGCTACAAATCAAATTGGACTATTTGCAGCTGGGGGGGGGGGGGTTACAATTCAAGCTAAGAATAAGCAACTCCATTTTGGTGCTTGGTGCATTCTTGAAATTCATGAAAGTTCAAATATTTCCCCGACTCCTTCAAATATCATTTAGTGTGTCATTTTTTCAGCTTTGGGAGAGCCTATAATCTCCAGATTTGGGATGGATCTATTCTCAATCTTGTAAATTGCAGATTGAGAGCATGCAAGCTCCCGCTCCCAACTGGCATGGTATAGGAAGCAACCTTTATCTCCTGTCATAGAGTATTGCAATTCAGAAAAAATATTTACGTGGAGATTATTGTAGTGCAATTTCCTTGGGAAGGTTTGATTGCATTTTGGGTTAGTTTGATTGATATTGTAATGACTGATGGCCATTTGATAAGCAAATATGGCATCTGCATTGATGTTTGTGAAGCTTAGAATAGCAGGGACACACCTGCAATTTTTAAGTGAATGATTGTTGTTTTTGGACACTTCAAGTGCTTTATTTTTGCTTAAGAAGTGCTTGCTAATATATTGGGAAAATGGGCATAATATAAACTTGTATTTCCAGTAATGATGTTTCGTTTGCCTGCGGCTGAATCTTTAAATGATTCTCCACTGTTGTTTTCAATATCTTTTTTAAAGTATTGGATTTAAGCAAAGTGATTTGCAGATAGATGGATGGAGAGATAAATCATAGTTGGTAATTTAAATTGATAACTTATTGTCCACAAGGAGGGTAAAAATATTCACAGCCAATAGGGGTGGAGCAGGGTTACTTTTGAAAGTATATTGTAGGTCAGCCCTGGTCAAGATTGTTAGGAAATTTATGAGATAACTATGGGGCTGTATTATTTTATACTAGGTGGTGAAGGTTATTTACAAATGTTGACATGGATTAGATGGTCAGTACAGTGACAGAGACATAATTGATCTGAAAGGGAACTTCGCCTACAAAGACTTGTGACCATGGCCGTATATATGTGGTTGGGATTTATGGCTTTGTTGAGTTGTTTTGTAATTCAATATATTAAAGTTTTCTTTGTAATCATAGATTTTTTTATTTTCACCAAAATGTCACAGGAAACACATTATATGTGGGGAAGCCATTGATAGCATGATCTTTTAATTGCATGGTCAACCCTGAATTTTTTTTTAAAAAAATTTTTTATCCCAAGAGAGGTAGCAAGCTAGTAACAAGCATTTTAGCCAAGGACCCTTGGCTATTTCCAAGTCATTAGGGACTATTGCTATATATTTTGCTTGTGATGTAAGAACCTGATGACCATCTCCATGTGGAAGATTTTGTACATCGGTTCAGTGAATTGGTGGCTTAGGCTGTACGCTTTCTGTTAATGTTTAACACTAAGATCATTGCTTCCATGTATGACAATGACAGTTAATTTCATAATAATTGCATATAATTCCTGATATGGGTTGTAATCTGGTATGATATTGGCAGGTGCTTTGTAGATATTGTTCAGGATACGCTAGATCTAAATATAAATTGTTGAAGTTGGTCGTATTTACTGAATTTGATCTATGGGGACAGGGGAAGAAAGCACTCCTGCTAAGCCTTCCAAGCCCACATCTTCAAATCAGGTTCCCTTTCTTTCTCGCATAGACACACACACACACACACACACATGATTGTACAAACATACAGGCACAAAGATTCACATGCCGGCAAGCGTACTAACCCCTCGTCATTGTGTATACAGGAAATACCCACAACACCTTCATATCCTGATTGGTCAAGTTCTATGCAGGTTTATGTTTATAAAATTCATATTGATATAAATATCTGCAGAAATAACATTAAATGCTCATAACTCGGCTTCTGTTTTAGGCTTATTATGGTGCCGGAGCTACCCCGCCTCCCTTTTATGCCTCAACCGTAGCCTCACCGGCCTCTCACCCCTATATATGGGGAAGCCAGGTGGATATCTCCTATTGTTTGAGAAAAGTATGTCAGTTACCCTTATCTGACGGAGAAGCCACTTAATTTAATTTTATTTTTTTTCTGTTGACAATTTTCAGCATCCTTTAATCCCACCTTACGGAACTCCAGTTCCATACCCAGCTTTATATCCTGCAGGAGGAGTGTATGCTCATCCGAACATGGCCCCGGTAATATTGAGTGTTTCTTATACAAGATTTATTTTCTTTTGTGTGTGTGTGTGTGGTGAATTCCCTTCTAGAACCGTAGCCAAATATTACTATTTCCCACTCTTAGGATTCTATAATTCCTGCCTGTTATTTGGTCATCTGATATTTCTTATCCATCATCTCTCTTGCAGACACCAAATTCAGCCCAAGCAAATATAGAGATGGAAGGAAAGGTCCCCAATGGAAAGGACCGTGCTTCAGCTAAAAAAACCAAGGGAACTTCTGGAGGCAAAGCAGGGGAGAGCGGAAAGGCAGCTTCTGGTTCTGGAAATGATGGTGCCTCCCAAAGGTTAATTAAGCTCAAGTTTATTGGTGATTTTTCCCTTTGAAATGCTTATACATTCAATTCTTATGATATTGACCTATATGCTAACTGAACAGTGCTGAAAGTGGTAGTGATGGCTCATCTGATGCCAGTGACGAGAATACTAACCAGCAGGTATTTTTCTGTGCACTCTCATTATTTGCTTTCTGTGTGTTGTTATTGCTTAGCGTGAATGACGAATATCATGTAGAAGCATAGGTGACCTATCCCAGAAACTGGTTTTATTTAGTTTGTTCATGCTGTAGAAATCCAGATGCCCTGAATAATTTTGGAATTGCAGTTTTCTTTGCTAACCTAGCCAATAGAAAGCGTGTTTACTTGATGATTTATCTTTTATTTAATGAATACCTGCCTAAATATTCCAGGAATATGGTGCAAGCAAGAAGGGAAGCTTCAACCAGATGCTTGCAGATGGTACATTTCTCTTTTTTTTCTCTACCTGTTTTTGTTTGTTTGCTGTGATAGCTTGCTAACATGTTGACTTTCTTCACAGCTAATGCACAAAGTACCTCAGCTGGAGCAAATATCCAAGCTTCTGTGCCTGGGAAACCTGCGGTGTCTATGCCTGCAACTAATTTAAACATTGGGATGGACTTATGGAATGCATCTTCTGCTGCTGGAGCTACAAAAATGAGACCAAATCCATCTTGTGCCACATCTGGAGTTGTCCCTGCTGGATTGCCTGAACAATGGATTCAAGTATGAGCGCTGCGTTTACTTCTTGTATCATTCTTGAGCTATTTTTTTAATCCTGTAGTAAAATTCAGTTTCTGAAAGTCAAATTTTGCTGTATGGTCTAATCAATAGGTTTCTATTTCATTTTTTCATGTTCATATTCTGCTGTGTTCTTTTTTTTTTTTTTTAACTTCTAATATCTCAATTTTTGTGAAAAACTCATACACTCAGTGGCCTTCCCGTATCTCACAAGGTACAGGTCAATTTGTTTTTGAGAATGATAAAGAGGGGGTGTTATTTACAGGAGGCTTTTTTCTGTTTGTCCGCGCAGCTGTTAGGCTATCTGGATTCCTTTTTCTTCCACTGAATTATAGATTTGGGTTCTGACAGGATGAACGTGAATTGAAAAGACAGAAGAGGAAACAATCTAATAGAGAGTCAGCCAGAAGGTCCAGATTACGCAAACAGGTACTGTTGTAGTTTGTACCTTTTCTTGTCATTGAGTGTTTGCTTATTTCTTCACCATTGTTAGTGCCAGTACAGATGCCATATCTCCCACTTCTTTTATTTTAGATCTGGAGTGATAGCTCGTGGTAAAACAGGCTACTTAAACTTTCTTTATCAAACTCAGTAGTGAAGGATGATTCTCTAAACCAAATAGAAATTTATGAATAGAAGTCCACCTTCACGGCAACAGTCTTAAGGAGTACACTTAACATGTCCTGAAATAATTTCACTGCCTTTTCATTGGCCTCAAAAAAGAGTTCAACAGCTTAAGAATTTTTTTACAGTGTAAAAGCCCCATGATCCTTGAGAGCCCTTTTAAAGTTCAAGGTCCAAATTAGAACTAGCTTGTTATCGCTCTTTTAATATAAAAGGAAAGTTTCTTTGCGTTGTTGTTCGACATAATGTAAATTTTGGGAAACGTTTGCTGTTGTTAATCTCCTGTTAAAATGTTTATATCTATTGCTTTGATTTTTCATCTTTACCAGGCAGAGTGCGAGGAGCTACAAGCCAGGGTACAGAATTTGAGCAGTGACAATAGCAATCTCAGAAATGAATTGCAGAGTCTCTCTGAAGAGTGCAATAAGCTTAAATCCGAAAATGATTCCATTAAGGTTCATTTTTGTCACTGGACTCTTTTTGAAGCCCGTTCTTATTTATTTAGTGATTGGCACGTGCAACATTAGCAGCTTTGCCATTGTTACTTAATATTTATTTTGTTTTCCTAATCATAAAAAAGGGTAATGAAATCCTTGCAAAAAGTTAATCAATACGACACCACTCATTTAACAAATGTGGGTTTGCTGTCATAACAGGAGGAGTTGACTCGGTTGTATGGACCAGAAGTTGTAGCTAAACTTGAACAGAGCAACCCTGCCTCGGTTCCAGAGTCTCATGGTGGTGAGGGAGACAGTTGACAGTAAAGACTGAGTCATGACTTGGAATCCGGAACTGGAAGAAAATTTTCGTGAATTCCTCCCGTATATTAGGACTCCCATTAGTCGAGCATAGAACATTGGCTTTCCATACTGATCCATACCTTTAACCCTAGTTTGTAATAGCGAAATTTATTTGCAAAATTTTAACTGGAGCTAGAAACCTTAATGAATCCATGAGCATTGTTGGATTATTAAGTTCAATCAACTTCTCTGGTTAAAAAGGAACCTCTTAGTCTTAATGTTAGCTTATATAATTCGGGTAATATAAACCTGAAAAGCGTGGAAATGGCTTCTGCTTTTATTCCAAATCATCAAGATCCGATGTTGGCTTGATCAGTTTGTTTAGGAAATCTGGAATTTGTGCATTATTAGACCTCAGCTTTCTGTGCAAACAAAGTTTAACAACCCAATGCGAGATGTGATCAAACCGTTCAGATCACATATTTTCATCAAACGAAAAAACAGCAAGATGATAAAGCGTTGTCCAGTTACAGATTTGCCTTGCCATCATTGCAAATTAAAGAACGAGAATTGATAGATTCCAGCACAAAGTAAGGAGTCTAATCGCAGATGATGACTCTTATACTGAATGCTTGAGAGTAATCCAGGCAATTATTAAAACAACATACACAAGCAGCAATCGTCTGTGTTGTTTTTGAATTGTTTAATATATTTACATGTTTTTATCGAAAACCTGACATAGTACAGAATGAAGAACAAAAATCAAACCATATCTTTGTTTCTTTGCTTTTCAGTAGGCTAGGTATACCAAGAGAAATGCGGGTAAGCGATGAGGGTCAATCAAACAAGGTGCTAATCTAGAAATCTTATTCTTACATACAAGTGTAAACACTACTTCTGTGATCCTGTAGAAAAATCTAAGCTCATAAGCAACATATTGACTGGAGTTTAAGGTTGGTTTTCCTCAGCTGCTTGGTTAGGGAAGCAAACTTTGATGAAAGCCATAAAGAATTTGAATGATAACGCCTCAATGATGGATGGGAGAGCTCTTAATCCTTTGTCAGGGATTTGAAATTGAGCACATGAATGGTGAAGGTAGAGAGTTTCAATCAGCATGATCAGATTCAGTATCCAAGATTGTTCTTGTCTGCTCTTCTTCGATGGCAGGGACTTCAGGATGCCCTTCTGGGTGATTAGGGGCATCCTTTAACATTTGGTCAGCTGGTTCAGAGAAAGATAGCAAAGTTTCAGGATAGGCCAGAATGGAGATCGGTAGCATTAACAAACTAACTAAAACATGTGTCTACATCATCCGAACCTGATCCCATAACCTTCAAAAGCATTCTCTTAGCATATTGAAGTTCTGCTTGGTGATTGCTGATGAGTTTGACCTGCAAAATTGAAGAAATCAGATCACTTTAAATTTGCATTTTCACGTGTAAGATGAAACTCAGAACAAAAAGGATGGAGTCTCCATGCAATATTTTGATCAATTACAGGGAACAGAATAGGAAAAAGTCATTGGTCTTGAACCATCTTAAAGTAAATTGGAAAATGGACATAAATGCACTTCAGAGTTAAGAATTCATATAAATTACAATGTCCTAAACTTGATAACAATAAAGAGGACATACCATTTCACCATATGCTAAGCCCATAATCAGATCAATTCTAGCTTGATGCCTCGATAAGAATGGACGCAGGTGGTTCATATACAATTGCTTAGCCCCCTGTTTGAAAGTAAGATATTCAATTTCAGTGTAGGTTCATCCCATGTCTTGATCAAATATACTTCATCATGCTGTGTATAATAGATCTGTGGCACCACAAAATGCCAGTGATAAATATATCACTAGCTCCCAACAAATGATAACCAATACTCAAGCTAGATTTATTTTGTCGACATTTATAAAATGACATAAGATTGAGGGCATTCAATCAGAGGAAACAACTCAATTCTATCTAAGGAGAATTAAGGAGTTCAGGATCAAAATTTACTTCAGCAGATGGAAGTTGAAGCCACACCAGAAAAGCAAACTTCATGTGATAATACATCGGGAACCTGGAGAAAGATAAACAATGATCAAGGACTAATTAAAGTAATAAATAAATAGATATACAAGTTATGCATGCTACGTATCCCTTAACTCCTAGGTGGAATATTTTTAAGTTCTATGCTGCATTTACAAGATTAGAAAGAACTAGTCCTATGGAACCAAATCGGATGATTTAGACTTCAGAAATAAAAGCTCAGGGTTCAGAACTTACCAAGAGATCAACTTGTCTGTAAAAACCTCCGCAAGGGTGAAAGATCCATATGCTGCAATTATAGCAAGATTCTCAGGAAGCATGAATAACAATGGCAAGAGATAAGCGGGTCCCCAACTACAACCATCTCTCAAAACAAAACAAAATATAATAAAAGGACATAATTATCAAACATCGAGCACCGCACAAATATGGATCATAAGCTCTAGGTAGATATGCATTGCTTTGATTGACTGCTCAATTAATGTCAGACATAAAGTAGAGGGTGCAGCGTGCCAAGATTCCATGTCCACTTTGCAACACAGTAAAAGGCATGAAACACAATATAAAAATAAGGTCTTACTCATTTGTTTCTTCCTACCTCAATACTCATGTAAACATTCAAAAGAAAGGGAACAGGCATACTGAAAACTGGAAATTAGAATTGAATAGCTATTATAGGACACAAGCAGGGGAAAATGTACTCGTGAAGAATAAAATGAAGATAGTCATTGCCTTAAAAGTAGGTTGAAAGAATTAAAAAAACAAGGCACCGATTACTTATTTGTTTCTAAGAACCTAAAACAAATTTTGCATGGGAAAAAGGATGAGAAAGAAAACCTAAGAAACAGAAACTCTCTAACCTGCCCAGTACATTAGCCACTTCTGTTCCTCATTTTCATCTTTTCTCTCAATTGCTTTGAATGTATGGTACACAGGTATAACAATCCCCACAGAACAGCTGCATGAGTGGGAAAAAAATCAAGTTAATTGCTACCATCTTTTAGCATCAAATGATGAAAAACAGGGTGAAACAATAGATAGCGGCTATCCAAAACCCAAAACTGGAATCCTAGATAGACATCTGGAACAAAAAATTATTTACACCTTAAGTACTAAAAGAGATATATATCAACATGGATGCCAAAATGAAAACTATACTTATCAAACATCCATCAATCAAAACTCACCATGCTGTTCTTACTACAATGTTCGATCCAAGTGGGCAAAGAAGTAACCGCAACCCGACCTGCTTCACATAATAAAAAATCATAAACACAAAATTATTTAAAAACACACAAGGATTTATGCAAAATTCATAACCTCAACCCGTAACTAGGTGGTGTTGGCTACATGAACCTCCCCTCATGCAACAGCGGGCAGATATGCTCACAAAACAGCCATCCAAAAACTGGGACTAGCCCATTCAACTACCCTTCAGTTTAACACCCATATGGACCCTTCCCTTTCTTTTTTTAGCCTCTTTTCAAACTACCTCTAGCTTCACCACCGGTCGCCTGCATTCAATTCTATCATGGGCTAAACATTCCATAACCCTTTGAGACACTAGATCCCTCTAGAAGACAACATGCCTCCTAAATAAGGTTCAATTGCAATTCATTCACCAAATTTAATCCATTCACACCATTTTTAATACTGCATTGGTAATGGCCCACGACAGCTAGCATAATTTCAAGGCATCTAAATCATGAAATCAGCTTCTTCAATTCAATTACACAGTTAATTTTGTCTGTTCTCTTAATCATCGAATGAAATAGATCCGTACATCCATAAAAACTTCAAAATTGGATAATTAATGGGATTTAATGACTGGTAAATTAATTGCGTAAAACAATATTAAAATCGAAACCTTAACAGATGCTAGTTTTTTGTGTAAAAAATAAGAACATCAGGATGCTACTGTAATTGCTAACCTCGTTTACTACGTTGGATCCCAGAAGAGCCATAGGAATCGAAGCAGAGAGTTTCTCAAGATGTGAAACTGAGTGTTTGACAAGAAAATAGGGTTTATGGCACTTTTTGTCCATGCACTCTTGGTTGTTTTTCGATTTTGCCCTTGGATAGGTTTTTTTGTTTTATTTTAATAATTTATCTATAGTTTTAAAATTCAATAATTTGTTACTATACTCGAATTTTAAGTATTTTTCATGCTGAAATATATTAAAATAATAATTTTTTATTTTTAAAAAATTATTTTTGAGATTAGCGCATTAAAACAATTCAAAATATATAAAAAAAATTTGACTGTAAAAAAAAAGTTTTGTTAAGATTTTTAATAAATTTTAAAAACATACTATATTATTTTTTTAGTTTTTTATTTCTTCTTATGAGGAAAAAATTTAATAATTTCCATCATGAATTAATTAATAATATACTTTTTTACTTGGTTATTTATTTTAAAATAAATGGTAGAAAAATAAACTTTGTAGGAAAACAATTGATGGGATATTTTCCACAGACAATTCCTATAAAAATTAATTTTTGATGAAATTCCTTTGTATTTTCAGATATAACTAGATAACTGCCCAACAAATCAGATCAAAATTCTTTTAAACAAAAAACATATTTCCAAGCAATGAAAAAAAATTTAATAATGTCATTAAACTTAGCACAACGAGGAAACCTTAAAACCTCCCGAATAATTTGATAGGTTCAAGGGCAAGATAGAGAATCAGTAAAAAATTAATTTGATTTTAAAAAAAAATTTAAGATGATATTATTTAAAAAAATATTAAGACAACAACATATTGGTTAGATCGGAGTTAACCCGTCAAACTTGCAACTCCGATTCATGAACTCTACTAAGTTTAATAGCTTTTTTTACATGATTTTTTTAATTATAAGATAAAAATAGACACTCAAAAAATTAAGTACTAACTCAATTTAATGATATTTCTTTGAAATCGCGATAACTTTATAGAAAAAAAACCATAATAAATTATGAGTATCATTTTTTAACATACTTTTTTTTTAATTTAAAAACAAAAGGGTGCTTTTATTCTCTATAAAATAAATTAAAAAATATATAAACTAATAAACCAAAACGAGTTATTAACCCTTGTTAAATATTAAAGTAGGAAACCAATCTTTATAGTAAAAATAAAATATAAATGCACATGCAAATGTTTTACACCAACTGTTTTTTTTTACTTTAATTTTTTTCATTCATTATATTTTAACAGTTAATTGTTGTTACTAATAACAAATTATTTTTGTTTCTATAAAAAAATATACAAATACAACTAATTTGTATAAAATATAAGAGGAAAAAGAATAAAGACAAATCAAACTAATTTTCTTGAAATATCAAGCAAATAAAAAGAATATGAACAAATCTATCATTATTTAAAAAAACAAAGGTAATTTAATATAAAAAATTAATGGAAACATATAAAAAAAAACACATAAAAAAAATAGTCCAAGCACTTTAAGCCAAACCCACGTGGCTAGCCTTAATAAAAAAGCTAAGGCATAAATATGTTCGGAAGTTCAGGCTCGTGATCTATTTTTCAATCTATTTTTATCTTAAAACATCATAAAACCTTTATAAATTACTTGTCAATTTCAAAATACTTTAAAATCACTCAAAAAAATAGAAATCAATTGAATCAACAAATCTAAAAAAAATTTAATCTATTTTTTCAAACATGTTTATAGAGAAAAAAAACAATCACTATTGAACTCTTCTCCTTGAATAGAACATGTTAATGCTAAGAACTACTGAAAAATGATCATTCACCAACTTTTTCTTTTTTTCATCATTTTCTTGTGACTTTCTTTTTTATTTTTTCAAACTCATGAACTATAATGTTAAGAAATTGAATTTTTAAACAAAAAATAAAAATTTCAAAACCTAAATGGACTTCAATGTAAGAAAAAAGAAAGTAGGTAAACTAAACAGAGTTTTTTTAAGCAATTTTGAGATTGACCATAAGATTTCTCCTTGTTTTATGATTATGATTATTTTTTTGAATTTTTTCTCACCTAATTTGTTTTTTTAATAAATTCATCATTAATTTGAGAATGCTCAAAGAATACAATTAAAATAAAAATTCAAGAATAAAAAGAAAAAATATATATTTAACTAGGGAGAGTTGTTATCGTGTTTTATTTAGACATTTTAGTATATTTTATAATTATAATTATAATATGACATTGGAAATTATTAATTTTCCTTATTTTCTAGTCAAACTTTTCCATATTAGCTGCTCTTTTATTCTTATTTTTTCTATTTTTTAAAAAATAAACAGCAACAAATTAGAAATGAACATGGAATTGATGAAATGACTATTTTATAAATGGATCAACGACTACACACATAGTTTCTGAAATTACAAGATATAATTAATTGGTTTTGTTTTACTTGAAGTACAAGTACTCAATTATAATAAAAAATAGCTAAAATAGAAGGCGAATTCCTTATAGCCCTGTTCATAATTTTTTTATTCACCGCTTTAAAAAATTGATACTTTTACCATTCCAAAAAAAAATTGATTGTCTTTGATGGGTATTTTTATTTTTTGAAATGGCAAATTAGTTACTATAGATTTGTTTGAGGGTATTATTGATTTTTTATATTTTAATAAATAGTAAAATATAAAAAAAAAACCCAAACAAAAAAACAACATTGCTGACATGGGTATATTTATTTTTTGCACACAAAAAAACCACGCGTATGCTCTTGGGGCTAGAAAAA
>Ga0325410_1005226_pt1 | contig 14387 bp, 12 predicted proteins | sample PopdelMetagenome_16_FD_206182 | JGI IMG/M metagenome (GOLD analysis project Ga0325410, IMG submission 206182) | Populus deltoides microbial communities from Bellville, Georgia, United States - Xylem-PdIQD-R3 | ecosystem: Host-associated > Plants > Phyllosphere > Stem > Wood/Secondary xylem... | reverse complement strand
AAAAAAATAAAATACTTATTTATTTCACTCTAATAAAATTAACTTTTAAATGTTTTTTTTTATTGAAATATGTATGGTAAAAAAAATTATATTTATACTATTTAAAATATTATTTTATCAATTTATCTTTTTAAAATAGTATCTTTCATTAGAAATATTCTTAGAGTATGAAAAACAATTAAAAAGAGATATTCTTAGAGTATGAAAAACAATTAAAAAAAAGTTAAAATATTAATTTTTTTTATTTTTTACTATCCATTTCGCTTCTCCAGTGGAGATGGTCCAAGGGGAAAAAAAAGTCCAAACCACATTAAAATAGCCAATCGACGACAATATCACCCACATCTATCTTCCCAAGAACAAGAACAACCCTCCAAAAATCCCTAGTCTTCTCTAAAAATGGAGCAAGAAAATCTCAAGCCCCGTGAAACAGAAGTCCACTTTTGGGGCAATACCCCAGAGGATGAGTACTACAAACAACAAGGGATCAAAGCTTCACGGTCATCTTACACATCACCAAGAGGCCTCTCTCTTTTCACAAGATCATGGCTCCCAATCTCCACCGATCCTCCACTTGGCGTTATGTGTATGGTTCATGGTTATGGAAACGACATCAGCTGGACTTTTCAGTCCACAGCTATCTTCCTAGCTCAGATGGGTTTTGCCTGCTTTGGACTTGACATTGAAGGCCATGGTAAGTCTCAAGGCCTTAAGGGCTATGTACCCAATGTTGATCTTGTTGTTCAAGACTGTCTTTCTTTCTTTGATTCCATCAAGAATGACACACAGTTTCATGGGTTGCCTTTCTTTTTGTATGGTGAATCAATGGGCGGTGCTATTTGTCTCTTGATTCATTTAGCAAACCCTAAAGGGTTTGATGGTGCAGTTTTGGTCGCCCCCATGTGCAAAATCTCTGATAATATAAAACCCAGATGGCCAATTTCTGATATTCTATTATTGGTGGCAAAATTTTTGCCTACTTTAGCTATAGTTCCAGCTGCTAGCATTCTGCACAAGTCAATCAAAGTGGAGAGAAAAGTGCCAATTGCAGAAATGAACCCGATGAGATATAGGGGGAAACCAAGATTGGGAACTGTTGTCGAGCTTCTAAGGGTTACTGATTATTTGAGTCAAAATTTGAGAAATGTTACCATTCCATTTATTCTATTACATGGTAGTATGGATGTTGTCACTGATCCAAAAGTGAGCGAAAGTTTGTATGAGGAGGCAAAAAGCGAAGACAAGACGATAAAGATTTATGATGGAATGGTGCATTCTTTGCTTTTTGGAGAAACTGATGAGAATGTTGAAATTGTTCGGCAAGATATTATATCTTGGTTGAATGGTAGATGCAAGCAAAACTGTCAGTAAGTTTGTCGTTTGGGGATGTTTTATTTATTACTGCTGGTTGGTTGTTCAATTAAAGAACTTTATACTTGGAAATTTATTCTAGAATTCATGTTGAGTAAAAGTAACACTTTTGGTTGTGTAATTATGCTTCTTGAAATGCACGGTCCCCGTATCCTAATGTGTTATTCATGTTGATTAGCTTTCCAGGGATTGTGTTAATTTTCAATAAAGTATTGAGCTCCTGTGCCGGAATGCATGTTTCAGACATCTTATTGTGTTAATTTTCAATGTAAATTGCTCATCACAGTTCATCTGTAAATTGCTCTCGTATACGGCGGTACTAATGACAAGACACAAGCTCTTTAACCCAAAAAAAAAAAAAAAAAACGGTGGCAGCACCTGTGACGGCTCCTCCGCATGAAATCTCAGAATAACTAAATAACCTTTAAAGCAAGCAATTGAAATACAGCACGCCAGTCAGACGCTGAATACATGATGGGGCCAAATGACAGGTCTTTCGAGGAGATGATAGATTTTGTCATCTCTGCGCCACAAGGAGAACTATGCAATGAAACTAACTGCGCAAAGGTAGTGAAGGAAAACCGAAAAAAGAATAACCCCTTTTATCAATTACAGGTGGGGAAAAATGAAAAACGTCCAAGCAATATCTATAGAAATCTATCTTCACTTGCTATCAGACTAATGTAAACCTACGTAGTATTCCAGTGTGATGGACGACTAAACGAGAGGATCCACTGTTAGACCGACAAAAAAAAATTGTATAAAGAATGGATCATCACCGACTGCAACTATGCACGTATCTACTGGTTAGAAAAGGGCCTATATCCCTTTGTCATCTTGTTGAAACTAGTCAGGCAATGGCTAAAATATGCATCTGCAACCGCAAGCAGCAGCTAGGAGCATAAAGATATCTGAGTTGCTGAAAAAGAAACTATAGGTGATCTCTGGGTTGCCGAAAGAAACATCTGCAAAAAAGATTTTGAGCTCCATATTCACACCATAAATAGGTAATTCAAGTCATCCACTGTTAGGCGAGTCTGACGACCACCATTTTCATCCTCTCCAAAAGCAGATGCCACCATCTCTCTCTTCTTTTGCTGCAAAAGCAAACCAAGTATTTTTGTTTTACCAACAAATTTCAGAACAAAAGAAATATAACAAACAGACTTTAAAAACAATAGTCCAATAATGAACTCTTAGTGAATACTAGAAAATGCAATTATTGAAAAAAATAAAAAACACCGAACTGGAGTATTCAACAAAACTGAAGGTACATCAAGAGACACTATTCTTCATTTCGAAACTTTGGCCAGACCTTTAGTGTTGTCAAAACACCGTACCAGAAAATTGTTCAGAAATGCATTTGAGTTTTGATTTCAGAACATGACTAGGTTGAATTAACTACAAAGCAAACAAACCAACAGCCTATTTGGCACCATGGCTGAAGCTACTTCAGCAAAAACACCTCCTTAAATGCTTTGGTTAAAAGCAAGCCAATGTTTCTATGGTACGTTAGGAACTACAAGAATCAAAGCAGCTCAAAAGCACTTCAAATCCTTTCAGCCAAAGCATCCAAAAGGCTGCTTTTGCAAAGAGTTGCTCCAACTGCAGGCCAAAAACTAGGCTCAAAATCCATAACCTGTTGATCATGTTAAGCACGAGTTTGTCCAAAAACAAACATCTTTTTCTCAGCCCAGACACTTTTATTGGCTAAAACCAATGCATTAAGACATGCACTCGACCACACTGAGCTTGATGTCTTGAGCTCATCCAAACATCATGTATATACAGTGACCATTAAAGTAAACCTGATCACTTGTCCACCCAGTTCAAATTGTTCTGCCAACATTACGTTGGTGGCTTGAGTACTGTTTAAGGCAAGTTCATTTAATACCACAACCCATTCCCTTTTTCTGTTCCCCTTACTCTGCTATTTAAAGTTGTTGAGTTATTATGGTCACTTGAAAAACTTCATTGAACCACCTTCACCTAATACCCAAACTCATTCCCTTTTTTGCTTCACTCACTACTTCAAAGAACACCTATGGTATACAGCTTAATAAGCCTTTGAACAATCAATGAATTCAGTTAGCCTTTGAAGAACCATTGACTTATAGGTGAAAAATGTATGCCCTTTGCCTCCCAAAATGAGAAACACTAGTTCTTAATTTGCCCATGGCAACAGAAGAACCAAAACCAGTAATATCAATCAATTGATGGGACCTGAAGCAAATAGCAATGGCAAGGGAGGAACCAAAATTTCTTACAGATCATTGACAGCACCACGTCTATCATCTCCATGCTCTTAATTGTTAAATAAAACTATTGCATGATCAACCATGGAAGGGCAATTTAAACAAATTATGATGAAGGAAGTGATAAGCTATGCACCTTTGAATGGTGGGGAAAAAAAAGGTGGCCACTTGCTAAGGAACTGAGTAACACAAAATTTTAGAGAAAACACAGTACCTGGAGGGCTAATATACGATCTTCAACAGTATTTTTTACAGTTAATCGCAAAACTGTAACTGTACGAGTTTGTCCAATACGATGTGCCCTATCAATTGCCTGATCTTCAGTTGTAGGATTCCACCATAGGTCCAGAAGCAACACATGGCAAGCTGCAACCATGTTCAGTCCAAGACTGGCTGCTTTCAAAGACATAATCATAACAGATACCTGTAGTGCAAAGGAATCAAACATCAGGGAAATATAACACTTGAAACATTTGAGAGGGCATTCAAAAACATTATACATAAACCTTTGAAGTTCAAATGGTTAAAATCCCACAAACCTCCGGAAGTGTATTGAAATCCTTCACAGCTTTATCTCGGGCAGTAACTGACATTGTTCCATCCAGTCTTCTGTACTGAATGGAAGAATTTTTAAGACAAGCTTCAAGCAAATCTAGCATTCCTGTCCATTGGGAAAAAACTATGGCTTTCTCCCCAACAGCCTTAATTGGGAGGCATCTTTTATCCATTCCATCCTTAACTGAATCTCTAGAACCAGATGAGGTATCATAACAAGCAACATTTTCATCAACAGAATTCTCTAACAAATTGCATGTAGGCAAACAATTTTTTGGCTTAGTCAGCGATTGCAGGACTTCAAGAGCTACCCTAATTTTTGATGAATCATGGGGACGGTTGTCAGAGGATGAGCTAACTGCCGCAACAAGCTCAGAACCAGAACAATCCTGACCAGGCTCATCAGATAGAGAACTGTTTAATGTAGCTTTGGAAAACACTGAGATCACATTCAGTTGAACTTTGCAGTTTGACACAGGGCATTGGCTGTCATCACCAGTAAGATGCTCAAAGATACACTGTCTGCAGAATACATGACCACATACTGAAACAACAGCATCTTCAGGTGGACCCTGTATGAAATCAGCAAAGATGTCAGAAACAAAAAAAAATGAACAAGAAGTTTAACAAATACAACCACCAAACCTCAGCCCCAAACTAGTTGCTAGATGGAAAAACAGTTTAACAAATAATAAAAGAAAACCAGAATATAAAATAACACAGAATTAATGCACAACATTATAAAGAAAATATTAGCAGCAGCAACCCTGTCCAACAATTTGTACAGGCATGTGGGAAGGCTACATTGTGCGCTCAAGCTTTGATTAGAAGCTCCTATAATGATGTTGCACCAAAATGTACCTCAAATAACTAGTTTTTGAAGTAGAAACAGCTGTTACTTTATCATTTTTGCTATGTTAAATTGCAGCTGGGCTATTTTATCTAAACAATCTCTTGAAATACCAGGTTCTGAATGCCATGCAGTGACAACCATGATTCTTAGTTGCTTTTCAGCAAGCCTAGTGCATTTTTTCAAGTAATGTTTGCTTTGCTAACAAACATATCAGCATTACTATTATATAAAAGAAGAAATTATACTCCTAGCCAAATTATACTCCTAGCCAAACAATACTCCTGTTGGAAATACCAAAAAGTATCCTAGAGGCTTCCAAGGATTTGGAAACTATTCTATGTATAACTGTGAAAGTTCTAGACAGAGCTATTGAGCACTTTGAGACAAAGCAATCGCCTTATTTGAGGAGGGAATTAATTAGGTATGGTGGGTATGATATGTAGGTCTAGCCACTATGAAAGGAACTTTTCCCCTCAAAATCTGTGAACTCCTGAAGACTTCAGCCAGTACAAGAAGCCTTCTGAATCAAAGACATCAAACACCAAATCAAACATCTCTATTATTAATGCTTGAATTCTAAGATCCTGTTTATTATACATGTAAGTAGCAGATATGCAGCTTCAAGACTATCTTTTTTCAGGAAATCCAAAACAAAGCAATTGCAACTGAATCCAATATCTTAAAATCATGTTCCAGATCCCTTCACTGATTGAACTAGCTGATGTTTAAACGAACAAAACAGGATGCAGAAAGGGAAAATTATGATAAATGTGTTTTAATATGCGAATAGAGTTATTTGTGCAATATGCATCCACAATATAAATGTACTGATGAAGTTAACAAAAGGAAACAAATCCAGTAAAGATACAGAAAAAATAAGAGAACATAGAAATAAGTCAAGCAGAAATAGCACAAGAAAAGAAACCACATACACTGCATATGCCACAGATTGCCAAAGATGCTTCTAAACAATTTAGAAGGCATAATTGTTTCTCCCGAGGAAGCTTCTTTGCCATCTCAACTGAGGAACTACCTAGAGAACTTGAATCTAAACCCGAGACGAGACGAGGATGATCACAAGCTTGTCGAAGACGCAACAGCATCAACAAGATGTTAACATAATTTTGTTTAACAGTTCCAGCAGCTGCATATTCCTGACAAACAATTGAAGTAGTTCGAAGAATTATTTGATATGCATACATAAAAGGAGAGTATGGAAATTGAACATTTTTGCTTCATAGCAGATATATGATTAAATTCTCTCAAAAAGAAAATTGAAATCAGTTCTAAATTACTCTTCTGGTAAATTCATACTTTAAACTGAGCTCGTGAATCCATTTCTAGTCTGGTGTAGAATTCACGTTCTTCCTCTGTAAAGTCCACGTTTTTTAGTTCTACTACTCTGGGAGGTAGGTTAATAATTGGTTCCCCGTCAAGAAGAGTGCCTAGAGCACAAAATAGTCGTCAGATGAGTCCAAAAAGAAACTGCGATAAGTTGCACAACATCAACAGGCTAGCTACAATTTACAATATAAATATGACACAAACCAGACAAGAAAAAAAACATCTAGATGAGCATGCAAAGACAGAAATTGTGCAGGTAAGATTTTTCAAACAGATCAAAGGATACTAATATGTTAATGCATTGCCAGACTTGAAAAAAAGTTCTCTGTGAGTGGTAAAATCATAATAGACAGTGCCTGTTCATACACTGAGACACCAAACAATAGAATATGTTTCTTGTAACTAAAATCCATCAACTAATCACAGGGTTAAATCATTTGTGTATCCTGAAGATGTAACCTTTAGATCACTCCACAGCAGGACCCTCATGGCAAAAATGGATAGAACTCTTAACCAAATTCCTAGTTGAGACCAATGCTTCTAGTTAATACGCTACTAATCAATTTGCCAACAGAGGAAAAGAATGAAAAGAGTAGTTGAAACCTGTGAAAAAACTTCCTCTACTACTGATGCAATCCCAATGAATTGGAAGACAAACAAAGCATTCAGACCAGGACAAATAAAGCAACATCCAGCCAAGCAACAAGCCTCGAATAGAGAACAAATATCAAAGGATCTCAATTCTACAACAAAGGAGATAGGTCGAAGGTCCTGGAGGTTTTTACAGTCATAATAAATCAAATTAAGGATCTTTGGCAAATCCAGCCAGGATGAATTTCACCACATGGACTAACAAATACGCTACTAATCAATTTGCCAACAGAGGAAAAGAATGAAAAGAGTAGTTGAAACCTATGAAAAAACTTCCTCTACTACCGATGCAATCCCAATGAATTGGAAGAAAAACAAAACATTCAGACCAGGACAAATAATCAGAGCATCCAGCCAAGCAACAAGCCTTGAATAGAGAAAAAATATCAAAGGATCTCAATTCTACAACAAAGGAGATGGGTAGAAGGTCCTGGAGGTTTTTAGAGTCATAATAAAACAAATTAAAGATCTTTGGAAAATCCAGCTAGAATGAATTTCACCACATGGACTAACAAGTACACAAAATTAGTGCGCACAGAAAACTCATACAATCTTACCTTTGGTGCGACGAAGCATTACTGTCTTCAAAACAGCTTGTAATTTTTTGTACCCTTTTGATGGATTCTTTTGAATTGGGACCTTTATTGCTGAGCAGAATAGCTTGTAGACAGCATATGGGTCATATCTGAGGAATCTGAAATAGCTATAGAGATCATCAATTGCATTTTGGATAGGGGTACCAGACAAGCACCACCTGCGTTTTGCCCGAAGACCCCAACAGGCCCTGGCCACATGAGTTCTGTGATTCTTGATGCTCTGGGCTTCATCAAGGACAACCCTAAACCATGCCACCTTTGCAAGAGGCCGGGCAATGGACTCAAGCATTGCACTATCCATTCCTTTCTTATTCTTTGAACCCTTTTTGCCAGAACTAGGAGGATTTTTTCTTTTCTTATCGTATGAAAATCCTAGGCGCGGAGCATCATCGCCTTCCATTCTCCGTTTCTCTTCATCATCTTCATCAGCCAGAGGCTGCCTTGGGACCTCCATGCTGACAATTGAATATGTTGTAATGACAACATCATACTTTGCCAGCTCTGAAGGATCCTTTGTTCGATTGCTTCCATGGTATACTAGAACCGAGAGATTGGCTTCAGTGGTTACCTTCTTGTGCAATTCATCATCCCACTGCCGCAGGACACTTGTGGGGCAAACAATGAGAGTTCCAGCAGCTGGCCTTCCCTTGGATTGCCCAGAAGAGTTCAGGCTCTTTGTTGAACTATGATTTGATGTAACTTGAGAACCATCAGCACCTTTCTTCATTCTGTCAATCTCAGTAACTCCATCATCATCATCATCCAAATTTAAGGTTTCACGCTCTTCTTTCTTAACAGCCACAGCATCCGCTCGATGAGAAGGAGCTCTTTCCTTGAGTATAAGAGCAATGGTTGATACTGTCTTTCCCAGCCCCTGTGAGAAAATGATTGCATAAATCACCAAGCCACAAAAAAAAGGGTGGGGGGGTTCTCAATGTTAGAACCATCAAGTGTCTTTAGCAAGTTAACAAAATCTACCTGATCATCTGCAAGAATTCCTCCAGAACAGTGCAAGCTAGAGGTTTCCTTCTGAACCATCCATGACAACGCAATTCGCTACACAGGAAATCATTGGACATCAATGGGATAATAATACATAATCATGCATATCCATAAGCCCATAAAAAGCACACTCGGCCATTAGAACAGCAAGGGGAATCCATATATAGTCCTCAAACCCCATCTTAGAAGTAGAGTAACAAAATGCAGAACATCAGAAATAGAGAGCATATAACAAGAACAAACACTGTAAAAGTAAGAATTCACTTCAAATGCAGTTAGCCAATGCCAGTTGCTTTCAGATTGCTAAAAGCCACCATAAAAATCCACTTCAAAGTGAGTTTTGCCAATCTCAGTTGATTTCAGATAACTATACAAGTCAGACTGAACTTAAATCTCTCTCATTGCATTGAAAACACAACATCCCATGCAAAGAATCTTGGTGTCAAGAGGAGAAATCCACTTCAAAATGTAATTTTTTTTCCACGGGTACAAACTTGAAATTTATTTTGTTTGTATGGATTAACAATTTATTTTGTTTGTATGGATTAACATGAACAAAAGCATAACACAACTCAAAACATATTGTGGGCAACTTGAAAAATCCATCTTCATGTGCCTCTCTGTAGGCATTTTGCCTTGCTACTGAAGAGGAATATTACAGTTAATTGCTTGTGGGCATATAGGAGATCAAAGATATTCTAAGCTTCTCGTTGATCCACATCTGGTGACTGCAAAGAGATAGTCTGGAGTGGAAAACTAGTTCCATATGTTCAGAATTATTGAGAGGAAATTCAAACTTTGACAGACAGCTGACAAAAATCAGTTCCATGATACATATTGACTTCATGATGCATCTAAACCATCAACAGTACTACTTTTATCTTTGCTTATTTTGTTATAGCCTTATTTATTTATCTTTGTTTTCTTTTTGTTAAACTTACAAGTTACAATGCAGTAGTTTTATCTTTGTTTATTTTGTTATAGCCTTATTTATTTATCTTTGTTTTCTTTTTGTTATACTTACAAGTTACACTGCAGTAATGCTGGATTCACAAGTCATGATGAGCTCAAAGTGTTCTGAGATTGCCATGCAAGATTGATTGATATGCCACTTATCAGATTCTGTGCATCTTATACAGTCATCAACTCATAGCTACAGATCAGCCTGCATAAGGAAGAAAAGAAAGATTCCAAACCTGATGTCTCAAGAGAGGAACTGCCAAAACACCATCGGGTGGAACAGCTTCAGACTTTGGTTGAGCAAGATCCTGCCATAAAATTAGTCATGTCAAATACTCGTAATACTAGTCATGATATAAGAATCATGGAATCATGAAGCTCTTTAATTTCCAAATACAGAAAACAGTGAGGTATTTATGCAAGATGGCAGGACTGTGTCTCTTCTCACACATGAGAAAATCAGTTGAATTTCAATGGCAATCACAACTTTTTTATTTTTTCAGTTGAAATATTTTCTAGGGAGGACAAGTTCTCAATAAAGGAAATAAAAATTATGCCCCCGCTAATATGTGAGCAAATGCCTGCACATTGCACTCATATGCTTATTGTCAAGTCATTTGGTGAGAATGTGTCTGTGAGTGTGACAGCCTGTCAGCATCCCAACAAAATATTTCAGGCAGAGAGACTGGAAATCTCAGATCAATGCAATGACATGTGACCAAAAAGTAAATTGGACTCCAGCTCCAACGCATTCCAAATTCTGTATTTAATTAAGTTCCAATTTCTTTTGAATTCAGAAGGAATTGATAATCAAAATTTAGGTTTTAGCATAACAACGCAGGTAGATTCCCAGCTCACAATACTGACCTGCAATGCAACTCGAAGTACAAGTCGCTCATCATTGGCCCTGAACCTTGTGTCTTCTACTGCAGAACGATGAGGTGAATCATTATATGCAGGTTGTTGCAAAGGAACTATGGGCTTTATAGAAGCAAAAGATTGGTTTGAGCAAGCAGGTTGACTGATATCATCAAGAATACATATATCAAGATCATCATCAACATGGGATTTGCTTCCTGACGAATTACTCTCAATTGATTCAGGACTGACTATTGAAAGATGAGAACCCAAGGCCTTAGACTGAATCGGTATACCCAGTTCTTCATCCTTACCACAACTCAACTGCTTGTTGCTTATATTGAATGTCTGAGCAAAGGGAAAATATTGCTCTGAAGCATTTACATTCAAATATGCACTGTCCAGGGGAAACCTACCAACAACTCCCTCAACTTGATCTCTTGAAGATCCAATAGTCACACACCCCCGTTCATCCTTAGTGTAAATTACATGCTTCTGACTTTGCACAGACGATAAAAAACCTGATGATGACTGTTTTTTGTCTTCATCAACAAAAGCACCATTTCCATCACTCCAGGAACACTTTCTGTCAAGAGCTTCAGTAACTCCACCAGACTGCCATGTCATGTTCCTACACACAGCCGATCCATCAGTTTTTTCATCGACTACACTAACTGTTTGGTCCCCACTGATGCCTAACTGAATATAACTGGATTGCATAACTGATGCCTTGTCATTAAAAAGTCCATCTTCAGCACTTGATGAAAAATTTCCACTGATTGGTGGCACATAGTCGATACCTTCATATTTAACATTCACCATGTTTACATCAGAGTAAGGCCTCATCGAAGTCTCTGATCCAGAGCATGCACTCTCAGGTTGAAAATCATTAATTTCTTGATTGTTGTGCGATAATCCAAAATTAAAAGCACTGGAAAAATCGCATTGTGGAGAATCAGTATAATGCATATCATATTCGTTCATGCCAAATTGCATAGCTGAATGATTATTGCTGAATTCAGTATGAAAATCAGGATAATGCCAGACATCAGACTTGGGAGAAATCATATCATGTGAAAAAACATCTGTATTCATCAACTGCATGTCCATGGATCTATCAATGTCATTTTCAGGTTCTAGGATTTCTAAGCTATTCTTAACGAATGCATCACCAGATCCAAACTTCTCATCCGAACTGTCCATCCAAGAACCATGTGAAGCATCTGCAATTATCAGGAAACATAAATCAGAACTCCAATCATAAATCACAATGATCTAAATCAACCTCCCAAATGCACATCATCAAACACACAATACAAAAGCAAAAGTGGGAGAGAGTTTACATGCCTGTGGATTTGAAGTTCCCTTCCACATGCCTCAATTGGTTTCCATTTTCATCCAAAAGAGGATTTAAATTCAAACCACGTGCATGATCTGCAATACAGCTAGACACTCCATCAGCAAAAGTAGTAGATGCTGTACTGCAACTGGCTATCTCTGATTCCAACACTCCATCCCTCATTGTTCCTTGATCCTCTTGAAACGGTAAACAAAACTCTCTATTACTTCCAGAGTAAGCATGCATTGAAGAGCTCATTTGTTTCCCTGCATAATCAAAAGAACCACCCAAATGACCTACCCTAGCATCTGAACCTTCTGGGTTGTGTATAGAGTTCGCGACATAATCCACAGATCCATCCCCTCCATCTGCCCCTTCTATCATCTGAGACCCTAAACAGTATTCGAACAAACAAATTAATTACAATCTACAGACAACCAACATAACATTCCAAGGATTATATTGCGTTTCAATCTATTACCACTTTGTAAATGCCAGATTCCGCCATTTCCAGTATCCGGCACTGGCTCGCCCTGCAAATTCTCAACCAAAATATCCCCTTTACCACTCTGCAATTTAACATTAAAATTAAAAAAAATACTAAAAAAAGGGAAAAACAGCAAAAGCATCCCTCTGTTTTTTTTTTTGTTTTTTTTTTTTTTTTTGCTCGAGTGAAGAATTAAGACTATTTCACGTTCAATTAATTAATGATATAACATGAAATTCAAGCAGAAAACCAGTTAAAGTTCTAAGAAACCTAAAATCCAGTTCAACTTAACCTCTCATCGAAGACATCACCGTATTCCCATGCAAACCCGAGTCGTTCAAAACCAACGCCGGTTATCGAAACTTACCGGAGAAGCACGTAGTTCTTCTTCAAGAATAGTATAAAACAAGCCGACATCCATTGACAAGTCCTCCTCCTCTCCATCTCCAGTATTACCATCACCAACGGCCATGATTTCACCACCTGGCATCATACTCCTCGTGCTCCCGCCCGCCATTATAATGATCGTCAACACAACTTACAAAAACAAACGGAAGGAAAAAACCCTAAAAGTGAATAGAATTCAATTCAATTCTTTTTAAAGGAGAAATCCAAATCCAAATCCAAATCCAAATCCAAGTTGTAACTGTTTTTGAGAGAGGTAGGGGGGAAATTACAGCGAAGTTTCGGGTTGGGGTTTTAGTGTTTTTATGGCGTGTGTTGTGGTTTGTGGACTTTTTCATGATCCGAAACGGAAAGACTGAAAAGAAGATAAAAATGTGTAGAAATAGAATAGAATAAAAAAAAAAAAAGGTAAAGGAATTCTCGTGAAGAATGCAAGTGGCGCGGGTTTAAATATAGGGAGACGAAGGCCTGAGGTGGGGGCGGTGCGTAGGTTAACGACTTTTTCTTTTTTTTTTCTTTTTTTTTTTAATAATAACATTTTGTTTCTGGTGATAGAAATAAATCAATAATTGCGTGTTAGCTGGGGATGGGAAAGTGAAGGCGTGACGGTGGCTTTGGGTTGGTTATTCTCGTTTGGCTGGTCGTTTTCACATCCGACGGGGATCGTGCTGCTCGGGGATGGTTAATTGTTTTATCTCGTCCCTCTAGTTCTCATTCGACGGGGACCGTGCTGCTCGGTAATGTAATTTTAACATATCATGTATAATTAATGGACTTTATACTTATCCTGTGATTCTTCCTTTTGTAAGCTCTGTGGATGTTTGAATTTAGTATCAATTTTACTTAAACCTGTTTATCTTTCTTTTTTTATTTGTTTTATGATTTATGTTTTTAATCATACACTCATTAATTATATATATATATATATAAAAAGTGATTGATAATTTAGTATGATTTGGATATAAAAAAAAAAAAACTATGTTCAAATTTTGGTAGAATATTAATATGAATTAAAAAAAAATACTCTAATTTCATTGTATATATAACGACCCTAAATTTTAAATAATTTTTCATTTGGAATTCAAGATCCTAAGGAATATATATATATATATATTGTTAAAAACTTGACAAAATCTTCCCTGTAAATAATCTACCCCAGGATATTGATAATTTCAACACAACATCAATCAAATTTTTATCAACGGTCCAACCAGTCTGGACTTGATCAATAATCTTATAGTCAATATTTTTACGCATTCTCACTTTTAACAATTTAAAGAAAATACATACTAGCTAATTAAAAAAACAATTAAATTAATTTCATACAACAATTAAATTCATACATCTTAAAATCCTAATTCATAACATATTTAATTAAAATACAAAGGACATTTATTAATTATTTACATCCATTACCATGCACATAAATAAATGCATATTAAATTAAAAGTTAGCATAACTAGTCTATTTAAGATTCATTAGTATTACAAAAATTATATTTATATAATCATGTTTTGAAGAACTATATGTGCCAAAAAATATATTATGAAACTAATATGATGCACGATATTACGATGAACCTACACAATTATTTATAAAACAAAACATAATTAATTTAAAATAATTTAATTAACATTTCATATCACTGCAAATATTTTAACCACACATTTTACTTCGAGATCAAAAATTTAATATCATCTATATCTCATTC
>Ga0325410_1005225_pt1 | contig 14388 bp, 5 predicted proteins | sample PopdelMetagenome_16_FD_206182 | JGI IMG/M metagenome (GOLD analysis project Ga0325410, IMG submission 206182) | Populus deltoides microbial communities from Bellville, Georgia, United States - Xylem-PdIQD-R3 | ecosystem: Host-associated > Plants > Phyllosphere > Stem > Wood/Secondary xylem... | reverse complement strand
TGTGACAAGAGTATTTAATTGATTAATCTCAGGACTAAGACTAAGACCAGAATAATCATGCGGCATGAAGGTACTTAATTAATTACATTAGTGTAACTAAACAGCCACAATTTAGTTGATATATATATATATATATATATATATATATATATATATATATATATATATATAAAAGTTTAATAATTTACTCTGTTATGCTAACTATTTGATACGAATGATGATTGTTTTCAAACGTAAGGTAGAAGATGAATGATTTCTAAATAAATCCATGTTTGCTACATTTCCTTGATCAGTTTGTCACGTCTTTTTGGAGAACCCAAAACTCATTCCAATGTTCTGTCCTATCGATCCAACAAGATCAAATTGCACTCAATTGTAATATCATTACCTATTATTGAAGATGAAGATATTAAAGGAATAAAAAATGTTGAATTAAAAAAATAATTTATTTTATGAAATCTTTAAACTCCTGAAAAAAAAAAAAACATTATATTGGATAGGATGCGGTTTATAATCAACTATACAAACCTTTCACTTTTGTTTTAGAACTATAACCTATAAACTATTACTTATCTTTAAAAAAAAGATTTTAATAAAATTTTTTGATAAAACTCTATATGAGATATGGAATAGTAGAAGACCAATCTTATTATATTTAAAGATTTGAGAATAACTAATTTTTAGGTAATATTCTTATAAATTTTAAACAACTAATTATAGACTCCATTGAGTTTAACAATTTTTTTTTAAAGGTATTTTTTACTTAATGATATGATAACAAAAATAGGCATTCCCAAAATTAAGCACCAACTAAATGTAAAGATGTTTGTTTGAGACTACAATAATCTCATAAAAAACAAATTAAAATAAATTATGAAAACCAATTCAAAATCAATCAAATGTTGAAAGATGAGAAAAAATAAAAAAGATTCAATAAAAAAAGAGAGAGAAGTATTCGACATTGTTATTACATCTAACCTAATGGGTCAACTTTAAAATCTCACATCTGGTTTTCTTAGCTCGGGTTTAAAATTGACTTATATGAGAGTTGCCTCTAAGTGACTTAGTCGAAATGACGGGTCTAAAGGTAACTGTAACACCCTCAAATAATAATATCATGAAATCTCCCAACATTTCTTTACCAATATCAAGTATTGGGTAATATGTCTAAAATTATGGGATTTTTTTTTGAAAATTTCGGCAGAGTTCCCTCTATTTTTGTTGGTACCAAGTTATGATTATCAAGAGTTATGAATTTTTTTGTTTTACATAAAACTAGTCAATTTATGATTTTTCGCCTAAAGGTTTTACAGTAACCTAGACAAATATAAAAATATAGCTTGATTTTTTTAAAAAAAAGTTTTAAGATAACAACTTTTTTTATGTTGAGACGACTATATAATGAAGAATTTGAGTTTCACAGCTTGACTCACCAAATCCGCAATTGGGATCATATACTCCACTTGGTTTAAAAATTTTGTTTTTTAAAATTTTTTATATAGTGTTATTATAACAAAAATAGACGCTTGCAAAATTAAGTACCAATTAAATATTAAGATATTTGTTCGAGATTACAATAATCTTATAAAAAAACTGAAATAAATTATGACATTCAATTCAAAATCAACATAATATTGAAGAAAAAAATTAAAAAAAACTAAAAAGCATTCAATAAAAAAATTAAAAAAGATAAAAAAGAGAGAGAGAGAGAGAGAGACCACCTTCTTTATTGTCCCTACCGGGGAAGCCCCCAATTAAATAATTATTTTTAGTGGTTTTCCTTCTAAATAATTTATTTAATTACTCTATGCATTTGGAGTAATTTTGTTTTTATAGTTTTTTTTTTAATTATGTACATAGAAAAACTTTAAACTAATTTTGTAGCTTCGTAATTCCTATTTAATTTTGGTTGATCCACCGATAAAAGTTATAATTGATACCACTTTCCTCTATGAATTTACTCTTGTTTTTTTTTCATATTTTAAGGGGTAAGCCCATAAAAAATCAATGCTTTACTCTTTCTAGCTCACAAGTTCAATCTTTTAGCATGTCATACAAATTAAGAACTATTTGCATATTAATTAGGTCATCTATTCTCACATCACTTAATTTCTAACATTACCCTTTCATTATATTTTAGAGCCACATGCTCATAAATGTATCGAAGTCGAGCTAATGATGAGAGGTTATATATATATATATTCAAACTAGTACTTGATTGAGGGTCAAAGTCATTTAATCAACGAAACATGTAATATTTTTCCTATGAAATATTGACACGCCATAATATTTTTTTAATAACTTAGTACATTTAGTCTAGCTAGTTTTTCAAAATACAACAATTCAAAAGTTTTATTTAAATATTGTAAATCAACGAGAGATAAATAGGTTGTCAAAAACAGTTGAAGTGGGTTTTAATCCGTGTATAATAGAGAAATCGAAGAGGAAAAACAGGAAATCCACTCCTGCTTGTCAAGGACACTGTTTTCAAAAGCTACTTCTCCATAGAAAAATGATAGGGCAATATCATATATATATATATATATATATATATATATATATATATATACACCTCCAAATCCTTGAGGTATTTTATCATCATCACTACCATATGGAGCCTGTAACGTCCATGAGTGGTTGGTTTGGTCTGCTTAACCCTAGAAATTCTTCTGAGTTTTCCTATACAAGAATCATGCCTGTTTAATTCTGTGATGTCATGTTCATGCATGATGTCTCCATAAGGGAGCAAGTATTTCTTGGTATGATATGGAGTCACACAAGAAACCTTATCCATGGTCACCCTTATGTCGTGGACGTGCCTCGTGGCTCTATTTTCTTTTCTTCCTTTCTGTTTTCTCTCTACACGCATGCAATCTAGGTCCAGGTGTTAACACTAACCAATAGCAACATCACCACTTTCACATTTATACACAAATCGTGGCCCAGTTAAATTCCTCTCAGCCTCGTAAAAACTAGGTCTGGCTTAACTTTGCAAACCCCATCATGCAAAAAGCTAAATTTGAATAAACCTCGAGCACCCTTACACGCCATTTGTTCACCAAAATGCCATGTATAATCACAATTTCACGCCATGTGGATGCTACTGATTCCTAAGTAATAGATTAAATAAACTTTATACCAATCGTTATTCCACTTAGGTACAGAATGACGGTATGCTTAGACTCTATGATAAGGAAAGAAATGATTCTACAAAATATTTTTCTATGTTTGATTCATTTGATTGAAATTTATTTAATAAAAAAGTATTTCATTGTTAAAGAAAAACCAAATTTAACAAAACTTCCTTTATCATCGTCGCCAAGCATCATAAGTAATTAATTGTTTTGTTTTGATACTCATTTTTCATATGCAATACTTTTCCAAACAAATATGTACCTATACATGTGTAACTATAAAATAAAAAGCCTACCTGAAATACTATCATTTCCATGTGTAAAAAGTAGCCCAAGTCATATCTCCAAACTGTCGCGGGGTGCCACGACATCAAGAGCGACAATGAGTTTTATCACACCTCTTGAGGAGGTGTGTGTTGTTGGAAAGAATTTTTGGATTTAATCATAAAATTATAATTAATGTTAGAAGTCGCCGCCTAGTGTTAGATATGGTCACTAGGAACTTATGGTCTGCAAGAGTCTAGGTAAGAAACTGTTTATGCAAGGAAAAGAAGCATCACCCCCTAGTGCACCCTATCTAAGGTAAGCTGCATTGTTGTTTAATTGTTTTTTTAGGTTAGATTTCTATTTGTTGATCTTTTCTAAGGTCTAAGGCAAATCTTTCTTTGTGAAAAAATCGCTCTACCTTACTGAATTAAATTATAATTAATCATTCTAAAGTCTGAATTTTAGCATCGCATTTTCTACCTTGTATCTTTAATACTTGAGGATGTATTCTATCCACATGTGGGCTAAATGCCTGTTTTCGAAAGAAGAAAAAGTCCTAAAGTCACACGTACCAATTGAAGGGACGGTGGGCCGAGTCACAATAATTTTAATTATAGTATAGTATTTAACATCAACCATGGATCCTAAAGGCTAAAGTCCATATATATATATACTCATAAGAAAAAAAAAACTATCGTGCTTGCCTTTCTCCTTAAAAGTTTTGAATCCTTAAACAAGGTGTTTCCCTTTTAGGTCCAATTAGGGTTTTGGGTTTGCTTCCAAGCCCAAAATTGATCTCTCTCTAGTTTGTTTGCCTCCGTTCATTCGTATCAGTGGTTGTCTGCATAGCATGTTGAAAATATTTTGTATGAGTATATCTCCTTGCAATTTAAATTGTCGATGCTTCCTGCATGAACTCTATTTGTGATATCACCACATTGAAATCATAAAATCTTATACCTCACAGATATTAAAGTCTATATTTAGACCCTAACATAAAATGAACAAAATAATTGGTAAATGATTTTTTATATTTTGACCAAAACCTAACGGATAATCATAAATAAGTTATGATATCCATTTTGTATTTTAAAACACGAAAAAGATGCAATTTATTTTTATGAAGATATGCTTGGAAATATTTCAGGATTTGACCGTACGCATGAAAACTGTATGTGTGTGTGTGTGTGAAAAGAGAAATTAATTTAAAAGTTTTGAAAAAAAATTTTAATTCTTTTTGAAATATTTTGGAAAAAGCTTGGTATTTTAATACTAGGTTTGTATCTTACAGTGTAAATATACAACTCAATATTATACAAAATTGATGGAAAACATTTGAGAAAATCACAAATATTTTAAAATGCCCTTTGAAATTTTTTTGGATTTTTTTGTTTTCTTAATATACAATAATAAATATTATATTATTATAATTAAATATCATAAAATATAGGTTAGGTCGGCCTAGCTAACTGGGCTGGAATCAGCCCAAAAAGGTTGTGATGGATCGATTTTGACCTAAAATGGTTAGGCTGATCTCGACTCAATGGATCTCTCTTTTTATTTGGGGGGCCCAGGTCGGACCCAGCCCAGCCATTCAAGATGGCTTGGAACGGGTTCGGTCCACTCTAAAGCTTAGTTATTTTGCAGAACGTGAACAATAGTTCATGTTCTGCATGCAACTAAGCAGTTGCAGACAATGGGAGAGAAAAATGGAAGGTGACCTGGTGGAGGGGATAAAGTTGTTGTCACTGGCCTGGCTTGAGGTGGGTAGATGTATTGGTGGCTTAAGGCGGAACTTGAGGAATAAGAGAGAGGAGGTTGTGGTGGCCACTCTACTACTAGTGAGGAGCTGGGTTGGTGGAGATGATGGTGGTCAAGTCGGTGGTGAGTGTGGTGGTAGACGAAGGCCACGACGAAGAGAGAAAGAAGGGAGATAACTTGTTGCAGAGCAAAAAATGGGGGAAACCTGGTTTCCGACCAATTTTGGACTCGATTTTATTCATGCTCAGGCCATGAAATCCACTCCTATTTATAGGAAGTAGAAGAGGGAAAAATTTCGACTCTTCATTCGGTTAGGAAAGATCTCAATCGTTGGTTTGAAGTAGTCATCATGATTGTCAAATTTGATAGTTCAAGGCTGCCTCAATTGGCAACTTTAGGCCGGCGTCGCATCCTTTGTGGTGTCAATCAACCTGAACAGACCACATGGGATTGTAGAGTAATGTTAGGTAATCATTTGTGCGCAAGATTGGTCAAATTTAATGGACATATGAGGCATTAAATGCATCTGAAAAGTAGCCACCCGAGCACCTTTTTCAGGCAAAATCAGGGAAAAGCATGAACAGTGACCAGATGACGTGTTGTCTGGTCACCTTTTTTTTTAATGCAAAACGACACTGTTTAGCCTTGAATTAAGGATTTTAGCCCAAGTTCAATTGAGTCATCTAGCTTTCAAGTTTGTTCAATTGTACCCCTAATTCACCTTAAAGTTTTGATTTAGTGTAATTTAGCATCTCCCAAACTTCAATTTGAACCCAGGATTTCAACATCTTTTTCATTTTGGTCCTTAATCTCGGATTTTTGCAATGTAACCCCTAATTGACCATTAAACTATCAATTTTCTTCAATTTCATCCTGTTTTTTGTCAATTAAACCCCTATAGTTCGGTGTCTTTTGCAAAAGGGTTTTTAGTTGTGAAATTATTTAATTTAACACCTAATTGACCCCAAAACTTTGATTTTCTTGCGATTTTACCCTTGATTTCAATTCATTGACTTGGTAAAAATATAAATTCATTCAATAATCATTTTATTTGACCTTTAATTTACATTGTTTCTCCATTTTTAGGCATAATGGGGTACAATTAGGCTTCGAGTTTTCTAACCAATTACAGGTTGATTTTCCCACATATTTGAGATCCTCCTCGACTTTCTTTCTCCACGTTGCGAGTTTTTATTTTATTTTTGTTTTGGAAGAAAAATAAGTGAATTTGAGGAATAACCCAAAAATGGGTTATGATATAAACTATAACACCTTACCATTTTACCATCATCCTTATGCAATAAGTGGGATTCATGGATATATAAGTAGCCATAAACCCATTGGTGTAAGGGCACCTACATATATTCTTCCTATAAGAATTTACTTGGGCATACAAGCCCATAACTAATCAAAATGTCAGATTTATTCATGAGAATAAATGTTTATTCTGAGCAATAGACGGACCACCAATTAGGAACCCACAATACCTTTAAACCACATCGAAACCACACAATACATCTTACCTCAGATAAGTTGTACTATTGGTGCTAATACATTTCATAGCCATAACCAGTCTCTTACCCTGTAATTTCATATAAGACCAGTTTGCTCGGGTCTCCTAGTGACCCTAAACCAAACAACTAGGTGGTGATTTCTTGATCCCAACACCACAACGCAACGCAACGCGCACATGTGCGATATAGATCTACACCATCTTTTGTCATTTGGCCTGTTACTTCTAAAGGCAATGGAATTGGATCTAAGACATTAAAAAATCATGTGAAAGTTAGAAAAATATTGATAACAAAAATTAAATGAAAAATACAATGAGGATTTACCCTAAGAGCATGTTGAAAGCTCATCCTCATCTTATTATTGAGAATTAACTAATACACACAAATTGATTGATATAATCACTCATCACCTTAAAATGTAAGGGTATCCTAGAACAAGACTAACAACTCCTATTCATGATCATCATACAAAGGCATAAAAGATGGAGAAAAATACTTGAGTCTAAACTCCTTCAATTGAGAAACATCTTTATTAGAAAAAGAAGTTATTTTTTGTGTGGGGTGATAAAGTGGATAGGAAGGGATAACAATAATAAATTTTATAATATATGTTGTAATAAACTACATGTAGGAGATTAGATGAGAAGATGAGATGACCTATATTCTGAAAGAGACCTTAATAGAAAAAGAGAGAACCTCACTCACTCTTTGTTTACCTTGTTTTCTCCTCGTGCTTGTATCAATTTATTTCTTTCTTATTCTCTCAATATCCTCACCAAAGTCCATATCACCTTGTAATAGGAAAAGTGATCGTTTAAGAGTCTCATCTTTTTCTAAGATGACCTGGGTCACTCTCTTCTTCTCTAAGATGTTACACTTTAATATAGTATGAATCTTATTTATATCCTTATAAATTGGAAACCCAAGTGCTGAAGGTTCTACTATAAATGAAAGAACCATAAGTGACTTTGGTGTTAGCGTGAAAATAATGTCAACAAGTTGTCTCTAAGCCCTTTTCTTTTTCCTCTTGGATTATGAAAAGCTACTTCAACTAGCTAAGCCTTTTTGAGGTGGTGATAATTGATCAGGGTCATATCTTTTACAAAATAACAACCATTAAAGATAAAAATAAAATAAAATTGAGATGCATGAAAAATAAAATAAAGGAAAACTAACTCTTACCCATGCTCATTTATAATCTCTCTCTCTCTCCTCTCTCTCTCGAGCTAGAGTTTGATCTTATGGTTGACCTTTATTAGAAGCATCTAATTAGCGAATGCTTGGTCAATACTATTTATTATGTGGATGTTATTATGTAGCCTGGTCTCCACTCTCTAGGCATCCCCAAAAACACTCTATTATACTTAAGCACACCCTTAACTTGTAGTGGACCACAAACCAATTTATTAATACAAATCAATCACATCTACATTCCTTCACATGGTTTGTCTTGCCAATGATGACAACATGTGCTGGTTATTTTTCCTAGATAGAGAATGAGCAAAATTAAGATATTCCTTATCTATCATCTATTCAACCAATCATTATATAGCATATTTTGAATAGTGCTAGTTCACATTCCCCCTCGTACAACTTGTAAAATTTCTTAAAAGCTACTATCGTGGTGTAGCCATTTGAGTTCAGATTGTTAAAACACAATTGGTAATGCTTAAGGACCCATTTTATAAACCCGAACAAATAGAAGTTTTATCCATATACAAACATGCACACAAAAGTTGTTATCTCTACCTTTTCCTTAGTGAACCTTTGAGCTGGCAACTAATTCTTTTCTTTTTATAGGGCACCTAAATCATGTAACCTTAAGACAATACTCTACTAAAAGAGTCTGACTTGTTCAAAGAAATAATGATTGTATGGGTCATCTATTTGGAATCTCTAAATTTTAATGAAAACTCAAGATACCTTATCCCCTTTAGAATTCTCTAGCCCTATTATAGGATTATACATCACTGAATTGGGACCTCCTATCTAATAACCTCGACCTATATGCTACCTAAGAGTGATCTACCATTTTAAAATTTAAAAACAATGTTATTAAAGATATTTTCTTGACTAGAAGTCTCTAAATATAAAAAATTAATAGAATCACTTAAGATCCCATTAGTAAATTATAAAGACAAGCACAAATGACTTGGAAATGCTTGAAACAAAAAACAACACCGCTTAAAAATCCCTTTGCAAGTCATAAAATAGTGTTTTTAGAATTGTAAATAATTGAGAGTAATGGTCACAGTGGGTAGTTTTCATTGTAAAAAATTATCATAAACCCAAGTTGATTTAGTCAACCATGTAATCAATTAGTGCCGACAAAATCACTCAAAACTTGACATGTGCCCCATTTTATAAGTGAACTGAAAAGATTCATGAAAGGGCCAAGACCTTTATCATCCTCCTACACGTCCACATACGAATTCCTAAACTCCACATTATACATCCTTCACACATGTATGTTCTTTGATGAATAACATAATAATTACTCGTTAGACAAGGGTAACCAATAATACGAGTCAAAAGACTTTTTCTTTATCTAGGATATGAACATGTCATGAGGACAAGCAACATATTATTTTTAAAACATGCCTTTTTTTTATCTAGGAAATGTTGATCAAGTGACAAAAGCTCTATAAAGAATGGATAAACACCTAAGTATTAATGTCATCCATTCCACTAAGACTTATAGGGGCAAGTGATGTACATATAGAACAAGAGTACTTATCGAAGGGACTTCCTCAGACACATCATTGCCACATGTAATAAGTAGCTTAGTTCACATGCCTAACCTATCACACCTGACCAGACAACTTAGGTTTGACCCAAATGCATTTGATCAGACAAATATCTCCTAAATAGACACCCTTAAATGACGTTCGAACTATTTCACATACCTTTCATATATATTGTATCAAGTATTAAATGCTTACATGTTTTTCTATCTTGAGTAGGTCATATAAATATAAAGATAGGGTATGTTTATCTCCAAGTGTATGACCTTTATGGTGTCATCATTTTAACTCGATAGTGATCTAACAACCATTAGAGGCTATCACTCTAAATGATAAATTCTAGTAATAGGTTTAGATGTGTGCTAACTATTTTGCCCTCTTTTCCAAGCAAGTTTGTGGGATTTATGACTTTATAAGGATTCATGTTCCAACTCCTTCAACTATCATTTCTTTTTAAAATTTTATTATCATCTTTCTTGCTTCATCTCTAAAACACACACATATAAAGCCCATTTCAGCCACTAAAACTCATTTAAATACTTGCTTAATCATCATAAGTTCCTCACAACTCATCAAATGACTTGTCTTGAATGTTATCAACCCTAACAATTATTTTACCATCTAGAATTTCAATAACATCACCTGTAATATTTAAGATCCCAGTGAGACTAAACCATACATGTTTATTTTATAAAAAAAAAAAACCCTTGTATTCAAAATAATAACTGATTTCTTATAAAATAACATATTTACATCAAATAATAATTTTATTTTAAAAAAATATCTTATATTTTAACCACCATATAATTGTGAGGTCAATCACAAAAAGAAATTAACAACAACAAAAAATATATAATAATAATGATAATAATGGAGACTAATAATTGGATTTGATGTTGACGCAAATCCAATCCCTTTTTTGCACATCCAATTAAAAATCTAATACGTGATTTCATTGTTAATATTAGTGAATCGAAAACAGAAAAAAAAAAAACAAATTCTAAGGAGGACCGGTGACATGGCATTCAATTATAGACCCAAAACTTTCTGCAAACGAAACGGCAACAGTTGCTCTCCTACATGACTAGTTTTATCCACTCACCACACCACATGTCGTATCAGTCAACACGTGATTTATTCAAATGCCACGTGTCACACACCCACCTTCCCAATCCACCACGTACCAAATAAATAAATCCAAAAAGACAACAACGTCTTGCTCTTCTCCCGTCTATATATAAAAAAACTCCCCGATGCCATCAGTTATTGTTGTTGAAGCTCCCTTCTAGTTCTCTCTGATATTGTTGGGCTGTTGACGCTTATGTTCGAAGAAAGAAATAAAAAATAAAGATGACTGTGAGGGAGAGGGAGAGGAATAACAAGAATGATAGTCAAGAAATTGGAGGGTGTGATACAGAAGATCAGGGATCAAAAGATTTGATCAAGAAGAAGGTAGGTTTTGTGCACAGTCAGGTTCTGAGGATAAGAGAGGAGGATTCACATCTTGGTGAAGAAAGATTGAGTGCTGCTAAAGAAATGATCAGGAAGGCTTTGATTGGGAAATTAGAAGAAAGCTTTGGTGTCCCCCCACATGCTGCTATGGAGGTTGTGTTTTTTTCCAGGCCTATCTTGCCTTGCTCGCCTCTTAGTGGCAAAACTACAGTCAAGGCCTTGCACTAAAATTGCTCATACGTCAATTAAGGTTCGTTTTTGCTTCTTATTGTCTTTGTGATTTCTTTCTTATTCGTTCTTTTTGGTGTAGAGCATGTAATGATGAGTGTTCTTGAAGCTCTTGCTTGTGATTCTGTTTTGATTCTCAAGTGTTGCGTTCTTGAGAGTTAAAAATGAGGGAAATCCAACTGTTCTTCTTCGAGAGAAATTGTGTGATGAGAGATAATTTGGGTTATAAGCTCGCGAATTGCTTCAATTCTTTTCACTCTTAGTGGCAAAACTACAGTCATCGGGGAATGTTTGAGAACCCCATTTTATGGACCTAATGGTTTGGAAATTACTGATTTAAGTGTGATTTATTGTTTGATTTGGCAGGATTTATTATTAATGGAAGATGAGCTCGAAGTTAAAGAGATGCAGTCTGTTAATTAAGAGAGCTGCTGACAATAATCGCAGTTTTATATATATATGATGCCGTTATCTTCTCTACTGTTAGCTAGGATTAGGATGAAGTAGCCATTATGTACAGTCTAAGAAATTAATATTGGTGAGCTCATTTACAGAAATCAAAAGCCACTTTCCTATTATTGGGCTCTCTTTTTTATTAAAAAAAAAAAAAGAAGCAATTATTGAAACTTAAGCAATTCTGATATTGTAGATTGTTGGCTTACATCTGTGAATTTATGCAATTAGTTTCAAATTATTTGTTTATATATGATTTTAAATCATATCAATATTAAAAATAAATTTAAAAAATTAAAATATATATTATTTAAAAAAAATACTTTAAAAACCCACGCAAGCAACTCTCCTTCGTCTCCTTTGTAAAACAAATTGTGTAACCACGTTAGGCAAACTTTTTTTTTAATATGGATAGTTTACACGTATCTTAACTAATTCTATAGACTCTGAAGTTAACGATCATGTAAGCTTAAAAAACAAATCTAAAATCTGACCAGTTAAACTACACCTTTAAGGTTGTTATCCTTAAAAATATAGTTCGAAAGCATAGTTTTGAAAACCGGCCTGGCATAGCGGGTCAACTCGAGACCCAGCCGACTCGGGGCTGGAACTGGGTCAGGTTGATGAAAAAATAGAAAAAGTCATGACCCCGTGTGACCCGGCGGGTTGACTCGGCGACCTGGTTGACCCGGAAAAACCTTGTCAAAAACTCAGTTGCAACCCGTTGACTTTTTTTTTTTACTAAACCGACGCCGTTTTGAATTTTTAAAAAAAAATAAAGATTGATCCTACCGATCCGATGACCCGATCAAAACCCAAAACCTGAATCTTGGACCGGCCAGGTTTAAAAACTATGTTAGACAGTATGCAGAATTTCACCACGTTCACATATGGGAACGAGCTATTAGCCGTTGGATTGTTTTAAAGAACATCTAATGTCACTCTTATTGAACCCGTTAAGTGAAATCGACCACCGTCCGATGAAATCGACAATCAGCCATCGAAATAAATGTCAATCATCAACAAAGATGATTAAAATTCACATTACGTGATCAACCAGGAAACTAAGAATCATGATTTTCCATTGCAATTCTCTTTAGATTCTATCTTCGTGTAACAGTATAAAAAGGTCATACAATTACTAGATAACTAGCTCTGTATGTATAATATTTTTTTTATGTAATTTACAGCTTAATTTCCTATTGTTTATCCCTTTTCCTCTACTATTCTCATTCCAACTTTATTTTACTTTCCAGTTTGTTTATTTTCTTTTACCTTTTAATTCTTTTTTACATGGAAAACGCTAGAACAATATACATTTCTTAGAGATAGGGATGTGGGACGCTCACATTCCATTTCATTTGTAAGCAGCTTCTACCTACTTTTTCATTTGAGATAAAATATATATATATATTGGATCGACCCAGCTCAACTCGGGTTAACCTGTCAAATTTGTGACTTAGATCATAAGATTGAGATAATCTCATATAAAACAAATTGAAACAAATTATAAAACTCAATTCTCAATCAAACCAATGTTGAAGGATGAAAAACAATTTAAAAAAAAATTAGTTTAAAAAAAAACCGAAAAACAAACAACTTGAGTCAACCATAATTAACTTGTCAAAGATATAACTCGGATCATGTAATTGATATAACTCCATAGAAAAAAATTGAAACAAATTATGAATTTCAATTCTCAATTAATGCAATGTTGAAGGATGAAATAGAAAAATAAAATAAAATAATGAATTAAGTCAACCCGAATTAACCCGTCAAACATATGACCCGGGTATTGAGACAAGTATAGCCTCATAGAAAGCAAACCAAAAACAATATGATGTCTAATTCCAAATCAACTAAATATTCAAAGATAAAATAGGGGGAATTCAACTAAAACAAGGACGAAAAACCTTGAGTTAGCTCACGACCCGATTCATGAAACTCGGATAAGCAAATCCAATTTTGAAAGAAAAAATTTTAAAAATAAATGACGTAAAAATGACCCGAGTCACCCAGAGTTTACTCGCAAAACCCGTGACCCAAATGATGAGACCGGAATAACTTTATAGAAAGCAAAATAAATAAAAATATAAAGTCTAATTCTAAATCAGCCAGATATTAAAGAAAATGTTAGCTTTATGGCTACGATAATGATTTAATTATATGTTTACTCAGTAAAGTAAACATTAGATATAATAAAATATTGTATTGATATAGTGTTGATATATGTATATCACATCATTAATATCATAAATAAGGATGTGCCAAAATATATATATATATATATATATATATATATATATATATATATATATATATATATATATATGTTTACAACATTCAATAAATCATCAACAAGCAAGGAAAAGATTCATAAAGGTCAAAAACAAAAAAAAAATCTAATAGAAATTAAAATGTCAACTTCAATGATCAAGAATTTGTAATAGGATTTTGCCAAATAGCATTAGACTTATTTAGGACTTCTTATAATACACACACAATCTAAACAAACCCAAAAAAAAACCAAGAAAAGACCAAAATAAAAAAAATTAGACAAAATCTTGATAGTAGCTAAAATGATCTCACCGTTTTGGAAACGATAAGGCAGTAACAAAACAATTAGTCTATTTCTGGAAAATTTTCAAAAACTCTTGGGGTTCTTCAAAATGGTCTGATTAACTCTAAAGGGGTCTGATCAATTCTTCAAATGATTTGATCAATTATAAAATGATTTAATAGATTTTGCTCATGGACAGAAAACTGTGTCTAATGGCTCGTTTCTTTTCTAAGCCTATAAATAGTGTTTTACTTGCCCAAAACATGTGTGAAACT
>Ga0325410_1005224_pt1 | contig 14392 bp, 9 predicted proteins | sample PopdelMetagenome_16_FD_206182 | JGI IMG/M metagenome (GOLD analysis project Ga0325410, IMG submission 206182) | Populus deltoides microbial communities from Bellville, Georgia, United States - Xylem-PdIQD-R3 | ecosystem: Host-associated > Plants > Phyllosphere > Stem > Wood/Secondary xylem... | reverse complement strand
AAATTTATTTTTTTAAAAAAAATACTTTCAGCAAATAAAACTGTCCTAAAATAAATCGTTTGGCCAGGTGATTCATTTTCAATTTTCCAACAGGAAGTACTGATAGGTGGCAGGGAGTTAGGGTGGGGCCAGGCTTTTAGAAGAGGACACGAGAAAGATTAGAGAGAGCCTGCTTGCCTTCGGTTACTTTCTTCGGAATATGAGGACACGTCGTGTTCTCTCACTGGACCGTGCTCAGTTGAAAGCAACGTGCAAGCTTTAGCAGCAGGTTGCCTGCGCGCGGAGATGCGAAGCCGCTTTTGTTAACAAATGCTCCCCAGCTTTCATTTTTTTTTTTAATTAATATTTAATGGACACCTTTTTCCTTATTATTATTATTATTATTCCCCTGCAATGGGCAAGAAATCTTGATAATCTACATATACAAGCCAAGGCCATAATTGCAGGACATCACTTGCTGATCAAGTAAAGAGGAGGTGAGAAGCAAAGTAAATCGGAAGTTCCTTCATTTGGGTGGTGTGTTTTTGTCAAATTTGGATCTTGTTCTAAGTTCTTCCTTCCTTCCTCGAATTCAACAAGATTTTGATGATGCATGCTTCACTGGCAGTCGGATAAAGTTTTTGAAAAAAAATAAAAATGCAAGCTTTTCAAAAAAAAAATTCTAATTTTAAATTAAAAGGTCTAAAAAAATTATTTGTGTTGATAAATACAAAAAATAAAGTATTGATACGTCTATTCTACTCGTCTAGCTACAGATCAAATAATCTTTTTTACAACACAGAAGAATTAATGTGTATGTTTTACTAACACGTTTTTTTATATCAAGTAAAAAATATAACCATGAATCACAAAACCAACGCTTAAATATAATAAAAACCATATGCATGAATAAAAATATATAAGATCTCAAACTAATTTTTAACATAGTCAAAAAAAGAAAACAATGTTGCAATTGCTACAGTGAAACATTATTTTCTTAGTCTGTGGAGAATAAATTTCCAAAATCAAAAGGTTTAAAGAAAAAAAAACATTAAAAGTTTTTTACAAAAGAATAATAAAAAAATAACAAAAAATGGTATAAAAAGGCCAAGTGTAAAGAATAAAAAAATAATATTTTTTTCCAAAAAAAGTGTAAAGAAAAAAAGAAAAACTAAAAGCAATTAAAATCATGAATTTGGCATGCAAGTTATAATTTTTTAAAAAAAACAAGTGTTGTGTATACAAGCTGCTCTAATGTATTTTTTTACATGAAAAAATAAAAGTATCATTTGAAAAGCCTATGCAATCATCTAACCAAATAAATCGATAATCATTTATGTAAATAAAAAACATTGTTAACAATAACCAAGAAAAAAACTGTAAAGATAAGATATTTATCCAATTATGTTTACTAAATTTTTTTATTTAAATAAATAAAAAAAATCCACCATAAAAAAAACTCATGGCTTAAATGATAATTACAAACCTAAATGACTGAACAAACTCACACCATAAAAAAAATATTATGAAATGCCGAACACATCAAAAAAATACAAGGAATGGACACCTGCTTATGTGATAGAAACATATAAAAAAAATAAAATAATCCTTTTGTGAACTCAGTAACCAACCCGAGTGAACAAATCAAACACATAACCTAGAACATGAAATTGAGATGATCTCATAAATAACAAAGCTAAAAAAAATACTAGCAAAACAATATTTGAAAAAAAAAATACTTTAAAAAAAGGACTAAAATCAACCCAGACTAATATTCCAGATCTATGAATCGGGACATGAAACTAGAATGACTCCATTAAAAGCAAACCTGAAAAAATAAAGAAGCAAGATTTTTAACCAAACAAATATTGAATGATAAAATTGAGGAAAAAATATCAATAAAAAAAACAATGCAAAAAAAAATAACAATTAAAAGAATTAGGACTAAATTCAACATAAAAATCAACTGAAATTAAATGTTAAGGAAAAATTTAAATGAAATTAAATGTTCAAAGATGGAATTGAAAAAAATAAATCAATTAAGAAAATGATTAAAAATATAACAATTAAAATAATTGGCACCAAACTTGACATAAAAAATCAATGAAAAGAAATTTTAAAAGATGGAATTGAAGGAAAACAAATAAATCAAGAAAATGATTGAAAACAAAAAAAAATAGCAATTAAATGATTGAAAACCAAATTTGATAAAGAAAAGGACCAATAAAATCAAACAACTAGGAACGAAATCAAAAATAAAATCCAATTAAAAACAATCAAAGTAAATAAAACAATTGAAATTAAAAGAAAAATGAAATTGAAAGGCCACTATAATTTTTTGCATGGACAACACTAAATTCAAGGAAGAAAGGGAAAAAATAAAAAAGCCAATTGACATATTATACATGCGCCACTTAGGGAGGAGAAGGATGCCGAGACGCATCAAATGATGTGGTGGAAGCTTGATTTCAACAATTGTCGTTACTTGCATGCATCAATAGCCTTTTTTATCTACACAAAACCAAAAATACTCCTATAACTAAACAACAATAACAAAAAAAACCCTTATGAAATTACAAACAAGCTCTTGAAGCCATGACTAAAACTTTTGAATGACAAGGGTAATGAAGTAATTTGATTGTTCATGAAATTATATATAAAAAAAAAACAAAAATATCCCTAGGACTAAATAACAATAACAAAAAACTCACTAGAAAATGACAATCAAGCCCTCGAAGATAATGCTAACAATCTAGCATAGTAAAGGTATCTACATAATTCAATTGTTCATGACAAAATTAAAATTACCATACAGCCTCTAAACCAAAGGTTATGATTGTTTACTCTTTAAGAGCAATACAATAATTGTACTATTATTTAAAAAATAAAAGATGGCATTGCTCTCAAACAAATCAGGAATGACAAATTGGTAGAATGCAAAAATCTTCCTACCTCTCAAGTAAAACTTTCAAAATTAAAGGATGAAGGGTGAAATAATAATTTACTTGATTATTTTACAACACTTGTGCTATAATGCAATTAGATAAAAAAAATTGAACTTAACAAAAAATATCTAGGTAATAAAGAATTATTTAGCATTGTTATTAAACTTACTTTACCAAGTCAATCTTAAAACCTGATTCAGCTTCTTCCCTGGTCAAAATTTAATTTAAATTGTGTAAGAGTTGTCCCAACATGATCTAATTGACTTAATCAATTTAAGGGCAACTCGGTTAACCTGTGAAAAGAAAAGTTGTTAAAATTAAAAAAAAATGATTAAATTGATAAAAAACACCTTTTGATCCGACTTTTTACTTCGTCCAGGTTTAAAGTTAAACCATGTCAGAGTTTTTTTGGTGTGATTAAATTGACTTGACTGATACAAAATTAATTTGAATGACTGAAATGATAAAATTAAAAGAAAAAAAAATAAAAAAATAAAATCAACTGTTTTTTTAAAAATACCTTCACTATTTAAGATTTTACTTGGAGGTTCACTTTTTACATTTACATGAACGTGAAGCTACGCAAAAAATCCCAAATTATTTAGTAAGTGGAGTGTGGACATTTATGATGCATGGATATGGATCATATAAAGTCACGCATGTATTTTCATCTTTTGCATATATCATGTGTCATTGTTTTGATAAAAACTAATAAATAAAAAGGTTATACATGAAGTTGGAGTATAGATGTTTCTCATCTATTTGTTTGATGGAAAATGTTGTAGGTATATTCAATAAATCATTTTCCTTTTTTATCTTCAATTTTCTTTTCTATTTTATTTAATCAAAAAAATTGAAAAATATGTATATTTGTTGAAAATAAAGATTATTTGTTTATTAAAAAAATACACCAAGTTTATAACTATTCAAAGAAAAAAAAATGAAATCATAGTCACCTCAGTATTTTATATTTATGATAGTTTAATTATCAAATTATAATCTTATTATACATTTAAATTAAATATCATCATGAAAATAATTATATTTATTGACTAAAAAAAACTTTGGATATACACAATTGTCTAATATAGTTTGTTTATTTGCAATCAATCAAACAAACTACTCTTTTGTGAAAAACCAATTCTTCATAAACAAACAATTGCATCAATTCTAGAAAGAAAAACATAATTTTTTTGCGTAAAAAACTAATTTATTTGTATTATAGGTTTTTATAAAACTTAGTCATAAACTAATTTTAAAAATAATTTAAGTTTTTAAGTTATCAGATTAACTCATAGATTATCATATTAATTCAAGCCAATTATTTCAGTTAAAATAATAGATATTATCGGATTTAAATGATTCAACCAAGTTATTAAAAATTTAAATATATTATCATGATTTTATTTTATTAAATCAATATTTTTTTATTCAATTTTAAATATGAGTTTTTGGATTTAACGGGTAAAGTTTAATATCTACTATTCATATCGAGCTCGCTCACAAACAATCCTTGATCTCTAGCTCATCTGGCCTGCTAGAAGCCACAACTTCATAGCCCACAACACACTATGGTTTGGGCCCGTAAACTAAAAGATAGTTTCTTTTTCGGCCTGCTTGCAAAATGGAAGAAAGAAAGAAAGTAGCTTCAGCAGTCAGCACTTGTGAACAAGAAAGAACCTGCGAAGCTGATTGAATTCGTGATACGTACAAAGAAATTGTCGAACGAACTGTGAAAGAAGATAAGAAAACACGACAGCGAATAGAGAAATGGGTCTTTTGTTTAGTAGAATGTTCTCCTCTTTATTTGGTAATCAAGAAGCTCGAATCCTAGTCCTTGGTCTCGACAATGCTGGCAAAACCACCATTCTTTGTAACATCCCCCTCTCTTTTTCTGCTATTTTTTGTGGGTTTTTTCTACCTCTACTTATTTTTTATGTTTTGATGTTTTTCCCTTTTATGTTCTGATTTAGATCGGCTTCAAATGGGAGAGGTAGTCTCCACGATCCCAAGTGAGCTTCTTCCTCTTCTTCTTTTATTTTTTTGAGTTGGGAATTAACTTTTCTGCTATGATTTTCCCTATTATTTTGTTACAGCTAATTTGATGGAAATTTGATTTTTTTTTTTTTTAAATGTGGTGTAGCAATTGGGTTCAATGTGGAAACTGTACAGTATAACAACATTAAGTTCCAAGTGTGGGATTTAGGTAAGTAATTGATTTTATTCTAAGAAGTAACATAGTTTTAGAATTGGTTTTGCTATGTAATGGAGAGATACTGACAGCTAATGTGTGGTAGAGTGATTGAGTTGAGGGGTCAAGTTAAGTGGGTTTGATTGTGATTAACTTGTTTAGCAATTTTGTTTCACACCAGATGTTTATGGTTTTTTTTAAAGGGTCTTAGTTTGTGGATCTTGAACTGTAAGGGTGTGTGAAATGGCTGTTCGGTTCTAATTTTGTTGCCTTTGGGTTAATGAAATCAAGGAGGTTTTCTATAGTAATTTTCTAGTATATTTGTTATGCTGTTTAAGTTTATGAAATCAATGTAAATTAAATTGCTTTGTGGTTTGGTGATACAGGTGGACAAACAAGTATCAGGTAACTTTTCTCCCTTCTTCTTTGAAGAAAATTTAGTATACATTGTGTAGAAATTGTTTGCCACCTTTGCTGTTGATCGGTGTTCTTAGTAGGAATGTAGGTGCATTTAGTTTTCGTATTGCATAAAGAATATACCAGTCGTTAAGGAGCACAATTACAGAAAAGCTATCAATTAAATTTCAATGATCTTAAAATCCTTCATGAACTTATCCTTAGTTCTCTCTTGAGTTGTTTGTGCGTGTCTATTCTGATTCCTTGGTAGTAGATATTTGGCATGCAGTAGTCTGTTATTCCCTCATCCCTTCCCTGTGAATGAATTTATTTGTTTATTTCAGGCCATATTGGAGGTGTTATTTCCCAAATACTCAAGCTGTAATTTATGTGGTGGATTCAAGTGACACGGAAAGAATTGGAATAGCCAAAGAAGAATTTCATTCAATTTTGGAGGTACTTACAGAGTATCTGTTTTATTATTAGTTTGTAGAGTTCAAGGATGTTGTTACAACTTTGTCTTGCTTTTTTTTACTTTGACAGATTTAAATGCTAGCTTAGTTGGTAATGTTTGCTCACATTCTCCCAGATATAGCCATTGGTTTAGGTTGCCCACTTCAATTTCAACGTAGATGTTGACTTTTCTTTTGATTGCTTGGGGAATGGAAAAAGATAACAAGCAAAAGGCAGCAGATTTAGTCTCTTGATTTGTTACTTGTAATTATTCCATAAATTTGGTGATTATTAATGTGATATACTGAAGATAACAATTGTTAGTACAAGGCTGTGGAATTAAGTAGGTTACTTTTCTAATAATATGCAACATATCTGGACAACAAATATGGGTTCCAGTTTCATATGGTCCACCATGTGAAAAGGGGAGTGCAATTTATGGGATAGTGAGTTGTTGGGATTATTGGTTGCTATCAATCATGTTTAATAATTTCTTCGCAAAAATTAAAAGCTAGAGAGTGAGAAGAAAAGAAAAGAAATGAAATATCCGTTTGTTTGTCAGCTCTTTTATATTCTGAACAGGCTTGTTTCTCATGTAAATAGGGACATGTTTATCATGCTTACATCTATTGGAAAACAGACCAATTTTCATTCGCTCTGATGGCATCTAAGAACTCTAATTTATGAAATTGGACCATTGTGCAGGAGGAAGAGTTGAAAGGTGCAGCTGTCCTCATTTTTGCGAACAAGCAGGTGAAGACTATTTTCTTTATCATCCACAATTTGGATAAATTTTGGTAGTTCCTATATTTATATGGGGGTAGATAATTGATTGGTTTGATCATCCCAAAGTAGGCTTCTTTATCCTCTCAGATTTGTTTCTACAATACAAGCCAAAAGTTTTCAATATAACTTCTCCATTCTATGGGGAAAAAAATCTGTCACCAACCACTGGAGTTTCTTATAACATGTTACAACCACTGCTTTATATTAACAGGATCTCCCTGGTGCACTTGATGATGCTGCTGTGACTGAGGCATTGGAGTTGCACAAAATAAAAAGTCGCCAATGGGCCATCTTCAAAGCTTGCGCCACAAAGGGTGAAGGCCTCTTTGAGGGTTTGGACTGGTAAGCATTCTTATCATAAATTACCGGACGTGCATGTATCCTTAAATCCAAAGGATTACATGCTGGTTTATCATATATGGTATCACCTAGATGTAGTGTGGTTAATATTTGATGTCGCGAAGATAAAGTGGCAAACTGATGGGGCATGCTGGCAGCATCCCCCAAAGGCCTTTAGAAGGCGATCTAAGAATGATTCCAATGCTCACGCATTTATTTGGCATGTGGCTAATGATGGAAAACTTAGTTGGGGACTTGAGTAATTCGTGAGGGTATTTTAGTAATTTTCAGATATGCTGGAAATTATAGTATTTTATTTCTGTTTAGTATTTTATTAGTGCTAAAGTTATTAGGTTTTCCTATTCTGTATAGGAATAGTTATGATGGAGATTAGGAATCCTTGTCCTTATTGGATTTGGACAACCAAAACTCTATAAATAAGAATGTAGTCTTTCAATATTTTAGGATGCAATAATATCAAATAATTTCCGGCCAATTTGCTTTGATTGTGTGACTCGATCTTCTCTTAGGGGGGACTCTTAAGAACCCTAGGTGTGACTCCTAGAATCTATCCACATCCTTCTTCGTATTCCATCACAAATCAATATTAATAATGTTCTAACAGTCTCAAAAAGTCAGATTCAGAACAGCCCCTAGGCTGTCCTGCATCACAATCTATTTTATTTTGGATCCTGAAAAGAAAACCCCATTTTGCCAAGACCATGTTTCTTTCTCATCGTACTCAAGTCTACTTGATAATGCATGTTTTGATTGATTGTGTAGTGATTGGTTTGGAAATGAAACAAAAGATTGGTTTGGTTCATAGAGTTTTCATACATGGTAGATAGCAATTGTTTTGTCACATGTTCTTTGTGAATCACATGTTCTGTTAAGCATCTGAATCTCATTAGGTAGGACTTGCATGCGTGGGACCAACATCGCATATTGTCCTTCACCCTTCACCCTTCACATCTCGACACCTTTCAGATTTTTGTTTCATAAAAAATGTTAGTCTGGATTCAAAATCTTATCTCTTCAGGCCTAATGGGGTCGCAAGCACACTTTTACATGCTTTCACATGATATCCATAACTTGGTTACCGCTCTATGTAGTGCCAGTGTATATGCGATTGCTTTCTCTATGGTACTGGAGTTTGGTGCCTTGTAATTACTTGACATAAATGCCTAAGCGGAAATCAACTTTTGCAGGTTGAGCAACACTCTCAAGTCAGGAGGTGGCTAACTTTGTTCAAGGAAGTCCCAGAACGAGCATAATCTCATGTACAAAAATGCTGGTGCAGTAAATATCATTATCCCTTATTCAAACTCGGCACGACTTCTCAATTTCTTACTTTCATTTGGAGCTTAAAGTACTGGCTTACATAATGATTTTGGGGAAGGTGATGCAAATATACATAATTTTCTTGTAATTCTGCTTTAACACAATACACTATGGGCTGCTACCTTCATTTTGTGTTGTTCCCTCAATTCAGTCTCTGTTAAGTTCGGAGGGCCTTTCTTCTTTATTGTGATTCTTCATTAGCATTACACAGGCTTTGGCTGCCTTTGAAGAGAATGCTCCAAACAATTGAGCCAGGCCTCTTTACCGAGGAGCTCGTGAGCTGTGAATCGAGTTGTAAACCGGGGCTATCCAATTCGACCAACACAAACTGCACGCTAGGGGGCAGTGGCTCCAAAACTTTGATCAATTTGCCTAGATGCTTAATTGTCGTTCTTTACACCATGCGAGGCCAGAACGAGTATGCAAATCAAAGCTATTAAACCGAGCTATCCTGAGTTGATGTGGTTTAACTGGTTAAATTAAATGATATTGTTATAATTTTTAAAAATAAAAATGATGTTGATTTGTAATTTTTTTTAAAAAAATTAATTTGAATTTTGACTAGTTTAGACAGATAATGAATTAAACTGGTTTGGGTTGCTTTTTTTTTTTAACTTTGGGCTTAGGTGAGGGTAGGTTGGCCAAGTCTTAAATCCAACAAGTTGTAGTTTGATATTGCGGTGTGGCCGTACTTTTCAGATTAATATTTCGCTGGGCTTTAGGATACCGAGATAGCAAGTTGCGCACACATGAAGTGCTTTGGAGAAAAATAAAAGTGAAAAAAAGATATTCGAGATTCAGTCCGAGATCTGTTTACATCCATCCCATCGAAGTCCAACTAGCAGAATGGTAACGTGAGGAAAGAGGATTCACTTGAACCTCGACAACCCAACATGGAGTATTTTATGCACTTTCTTATTAACTACATTCATTGCTAGAAGCAATTGCTGTTCTCACTTCTCATCGGTTATTTGGAGATCACAAGGAGGGCATGCCATTTACTTTCCTTCGAATTCCCTTTCAAGATTGTTTGGGAGTGAGTTTATAACTATTTTTTTTATTTTTTTAAAAAATATTTTTAATTTAAAAAAATATTAAATTAATATTTTTAATATTTTCTATGATTGTTAATATATCAATGATAAAATAAAAGGAATTATTTTAATATATTTTTCGCACAATCAATCCCAAACGTTAATTTCTGAATACTAGTCAATTGCAACCTTTCCTCGGACCATTTATTTCATCTCCCTCGAATCTCAACTCTCCAACATGCTCGAAGGTCTCATCCAACGGCCACACGGTTTCATTTATTTACAATAGTCTCCGAATACATGCTAACACTCCCCCCTCTCCTTTCTGCCCATAACTCGAGGATAGGAAAGGGCATGCCAGCTAACCCCAAAGTCCCTCTCTGCAGATCCCTCTCGAACATCATCAACTTGCCCTCCCCCTCTGGGCCCCCCCACGCTCACATTATTCAAACCCTCCTTCCTCCCATAATAATTTCACTATCTCGCCAACAAAACGCCGAAAACGCTTCCTTTCTCCCGTGGGCTCTACCTCTACACATCATTGACCCCTTCAATGCGGTAATTTTTATTTTTAATAATTCTTTAAAAATATTTTTATTTTAAATTATATTTTTTTAATGTTTTTCAATAATTTTATGTGCTAATATTAAAAATTTTAAAAATATATTTTAATATATTCTTAAATAAAAAATATCATATATTGAACATGCACTTACAATATAATTATTATAAAATAATATATGAAAATTTATTTTCATATGGACAAACTAATTCCAAAGCAGTACTTAACAGTATTTAGAAATAAATCACGAGAATTGACTTGTAGAAGATAAAGGAGTTTACTTCTCATGAAGGTTGTGATTTTTTTTCTTCGATCAATAATTATATCAATTTAAAAATTATTTTAATTTACTTCTCAAGAAGGTTTTTTAGTTTAATTTAAAATTTAAATAAATACTTATCCTCTACAAATAAAAAAATAACTTATTTAAGTCATTAAATTCTCAATAATTATGATAAATTATTAATGAAAATGATTAGTTTCAATCTATTTAATTTACGACAGGATTCGTTAACTTATTAAGGTTAATTAATATTTATAATAATTATCAATGAAATAATTAGTTGCAGTCAAATTAAGTTTCAATAGGATTTATTAATTTAGTAGGTTAATTAATAACTATCAATAAAAATAACTAGTTGTAGTTAATTTAATTTTTAATAGGATTTCTTAGTAGGCTAGTAGGTTAATTAATAATTATGAAAAAATGAGTTATTTTGATAAATAAAAATTTTGAGAATTTTTATTTTACATATAAATGTGATTAAAAAACAAGTAAGTATTGGGAATAAAAAACTGATGAAGTAATTTTCTTATATATATTTTAATAGCCACGGATGAAAAGAAACGGATAAAAAGTTTTTTTTTTTTAAAAAAAAAAACCCAATCGAAATCCTTTATATTTGGCTAAGCTCGATCCACATGTCGATCTCCTATTTGTCAATCCTTAGATCTCCAGGATCCCACTAGATAGACGACAGTAAACCATTACCACAGCACCACCAATCCAACAAAACTAGGCTTCCTACTTCTTCGACAAAGGCAAAGGCAAGAGAAGCTTCAAAGTCTTCGTACTCCCCCTCCTCATCTTCTTCCTCAATGGCTTCGAAGCTCTGTGACTCATGCAAGTCAGCAACAGCAACGTTGTTTTGTCGAGCTGACTCAGCTTTTCTATGCATCAGCTGCGACTCCAAAATCCACGCGGCAAACAAGCTTGCCTCTCGCCACGCGCGTGTCTCGGTCTGCGAAGTCTGTGAACAAGCCCCAGCCCATTTCACCTGCAAGGCAGACGCGGCTGCTCTCTGTGTTACCTGTGACCGTGACATCCACTCGGCAAACCCTCTCGCTAGTCGGCACGAGCGTGTCCCTATCACTCCCTTTTTCGACTCATCCTCCACTGTGCACGGCGGTGGGGCAGCCGTGAACTTGTTGGAGGATCGGTACTTTGATGAAGTGGATGGTGGTCGTGGTGATGTTAGCAGGGAGGAGGCAGAGGCGGAGTCGTGGCTGTTGCCTAACCCCGGTGGGGGGACTGCTAAGGGGGTGGATAGCATGGATCTGAATACCGGTCAGTATGTGTTTGGTTCGGAAATGGATCCGTATTTGGATTTGGATCCGTATGTGGATCCAAAAGTGGAAGTGCAAGAGCAGAACAGTTCAGGGACTACTGATGGGGTGGTGCCTGTGCAAAGTAACAAACTAGGATTTCAAGCTCCTGCTTTGGTCAATGATAATTGCTGCTATGAGTTGGATTTCTCTACTGGATCTAAGTCTTTTGGTGGTGGCTATGGCTACAACTCCTTGAGCCACAGTGTAAGTTTTCTTAATTGAATGTTTTGTTTCTTATAGAAAGTATAAAGTAATGAATCTCCAGTCCTCAATTTATGAGCTTTCACTGCAGGTTTCTTCTTCATCTCTTGATGTTGGAGTGGTACCAGATGGAAGTGGAAGTACCTTGACAGACATATCTAACCCATACTGTAGTAGATCAGTGAGCAACGGAATGGAGTCAGCAAACCAGACAGTGCAACTATCGGCAGTTGACCGTGAAGCAAGGGTGTTGAGGTACAGAGAGAAGAGGAAGAACAGAAAATTCGAGAAGACAATTCGATACGCATCAAGAAAAGCCTATGCCGAAACAAGGCCACGAATCAAAGGAAGGTTCGCTAAACGTACAGATACTGAAGTCGAGGTTGATCGAAGTAGTCTTTATGGATTCGGTGTTGTTCCATCGTTCTAATTTCACTTGTCTTTCCCTAATATTGTTGTTGGATTGACAAAGCTAGAATTCGAATTTGTCGACCTCACTCCTCTTGCTTAGCAAGAAGACTGGTGAGTTCCGATGAGCTTCAAGCTCTTTGGTGATCACTCCCTCCTTGTTGTAACAATAATTCTCAGTCTTTTTTGTATCTCCTTTTGTCTAATCTTTGTTGCCCACCAGTGGTGTTGTATATAAAGTAGAATGGATTTCTATCTTGTAATGATGGTACTGAGCGCTAGAGACCCTTGAATTTGTGCAGCTCTTAAGCGGTAATGAGTTTTGTTTTTGATAAGAATGAGCTTCCTGTTTCCTGGCAATTCAATTGCTGAGGAAGAACTGAAAGATGGGTTGTCGGCTGGCTCCTTCATGGAAGGTGGTCAGATCAAAATCAGTGATGCCATTGGCGGATTAAACTTTTGTTTTGATGTGATTAAAAAAGTAATTTAAGCATGTGGAAGAACAGTTTTTTCTTTATATTTTAGGAGGCAAAATCAGAATCACTGATCTTATGGGTGGATGCAAGTTATTTTCTTGATAAAGTAATCAGATCAGGGATGCACAAAATTATCTCTTGATTTCACAGATGGCGAATCAGGATTCGATGTTTTTGGACAGTCTTCGTGATTAAATTAGTCTCCGAATTTGCAGGTTCCTTGTGGTTGATAATGGACACTGTATCAATCTTTTTGGTGGCTTGAGTTGATTGCTCGCCGAAATTTCAAAGAATGCCCTGAAATAAATGATTGCATTATGGCTCGAGGTTTATCTATCACAGTTATTAAACTCCATGGGAGGTGGATCCACAGCTCATGCTTACGATTAACTCAGATTAACTTAAAACAATAGTCAAAATAAAATCATTTAAATTAAAAAAAAATTAATGAAATTCTGAATGGATTATATTGGTCAACTTTTTCTTATTTATTATAAAATTTAATATTAGACTATTCATTTGGCATGACAAGTTGCATTTTGCCAACTACCAGCGACAACTCAATTATTATTTTCCATACTTTATCAGCATGTTAGGTCCAGGCATGAGATTTAATTTATAGCGATAGTTTTTTTAATTACAGTTTTAAAAAATAATTTGTAATTTGTAATTTTTTCAATCAAGATTTTAATTATTTTCCATTCTCTCTTAATCAGCAGGTTAGGTCTAGGCATGAGATTTAATTTATTGCTTTAGTTTTTGTAATTACAGTTTCTTAAAAAAAATTAAAAAATTAAAAAATTATAAATTATAATTTATTCAATTAAAATTTTAAGGGAGTTTTCTATTAAATTCGTGCAAAATTACGATGTGTGTTAATTAAATAAACACTTTAAAAAATACATAAAAAAAAAAGAAGAAGCTAAGACTCTCCATGCAACAATTATACAAACTATAGCCAAATTTTGACCAATATGATTCTAACTCAGGAGAAGAGTCACGGATTCAAATCTTCTTTTAGTAAGAATTTTGAGTTTTGAAATTAGAAGATTTATGGAAGAGGAGACCGGAGTAATCCCTCGAACCCTAACCTTGAAATGGTGGTCGATTCAGTTTCTATCGAGCTAATACGATTCTAAGGATAGAACAAAAACCTATAACTAGCGAAGCACCTGCACACAAAAAAACTAGAACACGAAGAAGAGATGTAATAATCTTGCTCAACATTTTCCTTAATAAGATTTGGAGTTGTCGTTCAAATGGCTAATAGCGTGTTTGGCAGTGTGGTTGCGGGTGTCTTTCAAATAACTTTTCGTGTCAAGATGCATGTAAATGATGTTTTTTTTATTTTTTAAAAATCATTTTTGACTTCAGCACATCAAAACGATCCAAAACATATAAATCATATTAAATTTTAATAAAAAAAAATTAAATTTTTTAAAAACACAGCCGCAGCCGCGTTCCCAAATATGCTCTTATTCGAAGGTGCAGCCGGAGCTCAGCAAGCTCTTCTTTGTGCCATATAAACAGGACTTCAAAATCTGTGCTCTTAACGACTAACCCTAATACCATATGACAACTTTCCTGCTAGAATGGTCACGGGTGGGTAGATAGGGACCATGCCTTTGTAAATAACGAAGATCATGAAAAACATCAGAGTACAATTCAATAAA
>Ga0325410_1005221_pt1 | contig 14396 bp, 9 predicted proteins | sample PopdelMetagenome_16_FD_206182 | JGI IMG/M metagenome (GOLD analysis project Ga0325410, IMG submission 206182) | Populus deltoides microbial communities from Bellville, Georgia, United States - Xylem-PdIQD-R3 | ecosystem: Host-associated > Plants > Phyllosphere > Stem > Wood/Secondary xylem... | reverse complement strand
GTGTTTGGCTGCAGTTTGGGAGGGGAGAGGTGGGATGAGAAAGAAGAAGAAGGAGAAACAGAGGAAGAGAGTGTCGGCGGATGGGGGTATATAATGGTTTTTTCCGACGGACGTATTTCGTCGGTGATATCGTCGGTGAAAGAGCCACGTCATCTCAGTTTGAATCCCTCGGTAATCTGGCGATTTCCTTTAATCAGAACAAAATTCTTTGTCAAAAGTTCAGTCAAATTGAGATATCAGTCTAGCGATCCCCTTTAAACAGAACCAAAATCTTTGCTAAAAGTTCGGTCAACCTAAGATCCCAATCTGGCGATCATCCTCTGTAACCAGAACAAAAATATAAAATAGCTCAGCTAACAAATTTAACGATTCCCTTTAACTAGAACCAAAATCTCTATCTTCTCTTGTTCGCTTTAATTCTTTCCAGTCTCAATCTCAATCTCAATCTCAATCTCTTCTTCTTATTCTTATTCCTTTTTTTCTGTCTTTCTTAAAAGTTTTTGTTTTTTGTTAAAGGAGAGCTTAACACTACTTTCTCCACCATATTGAATTCCCTCACATCACCTCTCCTATCAGCCTCAACGCTGCGAGGGATCAAAAAGAATGCAATTAATTAGGAGAGTTTAAAACCTTTTTATTTAATTATTTATTCTTTTTTTGTTATATTTTTCTTTATAATGATTTATAAAAAGAAAAATTTAAAAACAAAAAAGGAAAAAAATCAAAAGAAAAAAAGTAAGAAGAAAGATTCGGCGATCCAATTTCTAAATTTCACTATTGATTCTTGCGGATAATCTTAAAAGGAAATGTATTGTTACACGCAAAAGAATCAAATGACATGATCAATAAGTTAGCTTAGATGAGAGACATTTGTAACTTGAAGATTTAATAGTGGAATATAAATAACAACAGTAGCATTAATATTAGCTAATAAAAAGATAATTGAGGGCTGATTTGAAATTTGACGCATAGGGGCGGAGACGGAAATTGAAAGGGATGCAATTGAAATAAACAAAAGATAATTGAGGGCTGATTTGAAATTTGACGCATTCTGGCGCCTTGTTTTATTTAAATGAAACGACGCGTTTTTTCCAAAACGACGCCGTTTCATGTTAAAAAAAAAACAAAAAACCAGAACGGCATCGTTTTGAACGACACTGTTCCTCTTTCTTCTTCTCCTGAACGTGCAGCAGGGGAAGAAAGAAAAGTTTTGTTTTTTTGCCTCTCTCTCACGCCACATGCCTGCCAAAACCGACCCCCCCATGCACTCTCATGATGGAAAAACCAAGGGAGCCGCGCCCTGCCAGCCCCACCCGTTGGCCAGCCAACCCGATGCTGTGGGAGGGCAGCAAAGCCCTGCTCCCCAGGCGCTGCTATAGGGTGGCAATAGGGACGCCCCCGCTCCCTTTTGCCCTATAAATACTCCACCACAACGCCACCACGCGGGGGGAGAGAGGAGAGAAAAAGAAAGAGGCTGGGAGAACAAAAAGAAAAAACGTAGAGAAAAAAAACAAAAACACAGGAGAAAACAGAACGAACCGAAGGGAGGAGAGAACGAGCCAAAGAGAGAAATGAAATAGAGAGAGAAAGGAAAGAGTAAGGGGAAGCTTGAAACCGGGGAGGGAAGTTTTTTTAAAAACAAAACCGAGAGGATAAAAGGGAAACCACTGAAAAACAGTAGCACCGCCGTTTGAAACAGTTGCCGCTGCTGGGAGTCGCCGGCCGTGAGCCACGACACAGCCACCGGTCTCCACCACAGCACCGCTAACGAAGCAGTCCAACCAGCAAGGCACCGCCTCCTCCGCGCCAAGTAAACTCTTCTCCCCCCTGCATTTCTTTTGTTACCTGTGTTTCCTCCTGCATGCAGAACATTCGGTTTGCATGCAGGAGGATGGTTGATGCTGGGCCAGGCTGGTGCTGGCCCAGCACTGATTGGGTTTCCTTCGCTGGGCCAGGCTGGTTGTGGCCCAGCTCTGATGTGTTTGTGGGCCAGACTGATTCTGGCCCATCCCTAATGTCTGGGCCGAATCTGGCCCAGACTAAAAAGAGAGATTTGTTGGGCCGAGATCGGCCCAACCTTTTTGGGGCTGAGTCCGGCCCAGTTAGTGGGCCGACCCAGCCTAGCCCACCTAGTATTATATATTATATATTATATTGTTTTTGTATTATTTATATATTTATAGATATATATAAAAAAAATTAAAAAAAAATTCTGAAAAATCCTTAAAAAAATTTGTTGATTTTCCTGCATATTTTTATCAAATTTTTTAATACTGGTTTGTATTTTTATACCGTAAAGATACAAATCCAGTATTAAAATACCCGGTTTTCGTCGAGACATCAAAAATATAAAATATATATATATAAAAAAAATGTTTTGTTTTCATGCATACGGCCTAGTCTCTCCAAAATAAAGAAAAAAAAATCATCACATCATATTTTCATACAATAAAGAAAATTCCAAAAAATATATGTATTAGTATGCATTTTGGTTGTAACAACAAGTTTGTTAGAGCCATGAGAACTAGTCCAATATTTCAAAAATTCTCAAAAAATCTTTTTATCTTCTTTTAGTATCTGGATTATGAATTTATACGTAAAACGTATTCCTGATATTAAAAATATTTTTTTATGTAGACAGTAGAACGGTTAGGTTTTACCCGATAAGATAAGGATCTCCTTACTGAGGAGGACTTTTCTTAAACTATAGACATACCTACAACTAGAAATACGATAACACCTTAGCTTTTTATCAGACAATCAAACAATGCAGCTTACCTTAGGTAAGGCGTATTTGGGGTGCTAATACCTTCCCTTTACGCAATCAGTCCCCGTACCCGATCTCTGAGACCAGTTAGGGTTCCTAGTGACCAAAATACTAGGTGGCGACTCTCATTCCATTTTTCACTGATAAAAGACAAGAATTTCTTGTCTCCCCATATTTGCCAAATAGGTTTACATTTTAGATTTAAAGTGGGAATCATATATTTTCGCCGCGACGCCGCACCCGTGCGACAGAATGGCGACTCCACTGGGGACCTTGTGGACTAAGCTTTGTTTTTGTGTGATTTGTTTTTGTTTTCATGTGTTTATTGTTAATATGCCTTTCCTTTTGTTATCTGCTTATGTGCTTTAAATATTTTACACATATTGTTCATGCATTGTATAGAACTGTCTCATACATCTTATAGAATTGTCACATGCATCACATACTTTGATTTTGAGAAGCACATACAAGCTTTAAGTTAGGTGGGGGATTAGCGATCTGCCCTATGACTATTGGTCAGGGTTCAGATGCGTGAAACACCCAACTCATATCTGAGTGCCTGCTTGGTAATGGTGGGTATACGTACCTTAACTGTTCCTTGCAACGCCCCCATACTGTCTTTACGAAGAACATCACTGGGCAGATATGAGACCCTTCAAGACTAGATAGAAAACCTACCCATTCTCACTTAATAAATAGAGCTTGTCCTTAGGATGTGTATCCTACTTTCATTTGCATCAAGATTAATAATGTTAAGCTCATCAATACAGGTTTTTGAGCTGAAATCATCTTTCTTTGTAAATGTGTTTTAGTATGCTGTATGACAAGTACTTGGCAAACTCTTCTTTACAGTAATCAGATCGACTCAGAAATCTTGCCTAAAGGATTACAAAAGTCATGAATCAGCTCAAAAAAAATACACATCACATGTGCATCATATTTTCATCACACATTTTGTTTTTAATTTATCATATGCATTTCAGATCGTGAAACATAGGTCCCACATCCAAAGTCCACCACACCCGGTCCAGATCGAGGATGGAGAACAAAGAAAGAGCACACTTAGAGTCACATTATCAGACCGAGTTGGAATCCGTAAAAAATGAAGTTGCTCGGTTGACCGACCTACTCGAGCAACTTCTGAGAGCTAAGAATGGGGAGGGAACATCAACACAACCGCCTGAAGGAGCGCCAGCAGCTCACATCCCTCAAGCATCTCAAAACCAGGGGGCAAACTCGGCCAATGAACAACATTTTGTGCCTATCGTCCCTATCCAGCCAACTCATTCTCCAATCACTGTTGACTTAACAGCGGAGAGAACCCCGAATAATAGGTCTCCCAGTTTGATGGACCATGACAAGCTATTTGCTTTGGAAGAAAGATTAAGGGCAGTTGAGGGTAATGACTGGTTTGACCCTATGCGAGCAGCCGAAGTATGTCTGGTACCAAACATTGTGGTGCCCAAGGATTTTAGGATACCAGATTTCATTAAATACACCGGTTTGGAATGCCCAAACACTCATCTTCGATCTTACTGCAACAAAATGGCAGAGGTAATCCATAATGATAAATTGCTTATCTATTTCTTTCAAGATAGCCTCGCAGGATCTGCTTTGAGCTCGTACATGAGGTTAGACAGTGTTAGGATCAGGAGCTGGAGAGATTTGGTGGAGGCGTTCCTTAAGCAGTACAAGTTTAACCTAGAAATCGCTCCAGATCGAACAAGTCTAATGTCAATGGAGAAAAGAAGCCAAGAGTCAGTAAGGGTATATGCGCAAAGGTGGAGGGATGAGGCAATGCATGTCCAACCTCCTTTAATAGAAACCGAGATGGTGACTTTGTTTGCCAATACCTTCAAGGCACCATATTATGAGCATTTAATGGGTAGCTCAGCTCAGCATTTCTATGATGTTGTATGTATAGCGGAAAGAATAGAGCAAGGGATTAAAGCTGGACGCATAATTAAGCCATTGGAGACAAAGGGTTTTATTGGAAGAAAAATGAAAGGTCCCGTTAACAACTTTGAAGGTGGGTCCAATAGCAAGATAACAGATTCATATAACCCACAAATACCTACCTCTCATGTGGCCTACATAAACTTTAACAAACCTTTTTGCCCTAATCGAGCAAATAACCAGTCAAACAACCAAAACAACCACCAAAGACCAAACACAAGATACATTTCAGAACAACTACCGCCATTACCCATGCCTTTGAAGGACATGTATGCCAAACTACTGAGCATTCGGCAAATAGCTCCTATCCCCACATTACCACTACAACCACCATTCCCCATCTGGTACAAGCCCGAGTTGACTTGCGAGTACCATGCTGGTATCCCCGGGCATGGTCTTGAAACGTGCTATGCTTTCAAGAAAAAGTTGTTGGAGCTCATCAAGATAGGATGGGTGTCATTTGAAGACACACCCAACATCAATTCAAAACCATTGCCTAGTCATGATGCAAGTAATAGTGGATAAAGGGTTGGAAAACTTTGGTTAAGAATCGTCAATAATGAAGAAGGTGAGATCGAAGAAGATGACAAGGAAACACATGTTGGGGGGAAGATAAAGCACTGCCACGGTTGATTGTCCACACACTAGAAGAAGTCTCCGCCAAGACCTTTGTGCGCAAGTTGGCTCAGGGTGAGAAGTTTCAGAACGGGGTGACCCAAGAAGTTCCCGTAGTTTTCAAAATGCCTTAGCATGCTTTTGTCATTGCTTTTATTTTCTCTAGTTGACAATCAAGGCTCATGATGTCAGCCAAATTTTGTGTTTGTCTTTGAGCCTACCTTTTTTTAAAAATAAATGATGAGATTATGCACTTTTTAAACAAGGTCGAGTGGTTACAAAGAAAGTATCATAAATCGATCAAAGATGAAATTTAAGAAAAGGTACCCCTGAAGTACAACCTTACCTCTGGATAGCATAATGAATTGATAAATCACCTGTAAATTTATTTCAAGATAAAAATAGAGTTTATCAATCCTAACAATGTGCATTTTGAAATAAGAAAAATTCATCGTTAACGATCCTGTTTTGAGCTAGAATGAATTTCTTCTTTTTAAAAAACCCGGACTAAGGTCACACTCCACACTAGGGATAATAAAAGATATTTCATGAAAGCTTTACATGTTTTCAAAACGGGATGAGAGCCCGTAGATTTGAAAAAGATAAAGCATTTGACAAAAGCAAGACAAAGAGGCAATGAAAAGTCATACATTCTGAGAAAAAAAAAAGGCTACTTGTAAAAAGTCGAAGACTTCTTCTCCAAGATATGATAGGTAAAAAGAGGCAACACGAGAAATGAATCCAGCATACGACTCTAAAACCAAGATATGATAGGTAAAAAGAGGCAACACGAGAAATGAATCCAGCATACGACTCTAAAAGCAAGCTCATGTGAAGAGAGAGTTTCATGAACTAGAAGAAGATGATGGGGCCTATGTTTCAAAACCAGGTACGAATGCATGCATGACATCTAATCATAAATCATTGCATTATTTTTGAATCGTTGTAGGAGGAATCCTTAATGTAATCCAATAAAATTGTGGACGAAGAAAGAATCACTGAGTTGATGATAGCAAAGAATCACGGTTTTGATTCTGGAATAATGAGAAGAACCTTAAAAAAATAATAATAATAATAAATAAATAAATAAATAAATTTCATCATGAAGAATGACATCGATATCAGCTTCGGTAAAAGGGAATCGCTAGATGGGATTCCAGGTTGACCGATTTACAAAATAGATTTTTTGATAAAGAAGATCGCCAAAAGGGATCTCGTATTTCGATATTGGTCAAAGGAGGTCGCCAGAAGGGACCTCATATTTCAGCTTTGGTTAAAAGGAATCGCCAGATGGGATTCCAAGTTGATTGAGATCGCCAGAAGGGATCTCGTATTTCGATATTGGTCAAAGGAGGTCGCTAGAAGGGACCTCATATTTCAGCTTTGGTTAAAAGGAATCGCCAGATGGGATTCCAAGATTTTTTGATAAAGAAGATCGCCAGAAGGGATCTCGTATTTCGATATTGGTCAAAGGAGGTCGCCAGAAGGGACCTCATATTTCAGCTTTGGTTAAAAGGAATCGCCAGATGGGGTTCCAAGATTTTTTGTTAACGGAGATCGCCAGAAGGGATCTCGTATTTCGATATTGAGGAGGTCGCCAGAAGGGACCTCATATTTCAGCTTTGGTTAAAAGGAATCGCCAGATGGAATTCCAAGTTGATTGAGATCGCTAGAAGGGATCTCGTATTTCGATATTGGTCAAAGGAGGTCACCAGAAGGGACCTCATATTTCAGCTTTGGTTAAAAGGAATCGTCAGATGGGATTCCAAGATTTTTTGATAAAGAAGATCGCCAGAAGGGATCTCGTATTTCGATATTGGTCAAAGGAGGTCGCCAGAAGGGACCTCATATTTCATTTTGGTTAAAGGGAATCGCTAGATGGGATTCCAAGTTGAGTAAGCTACAATTACAGTTTTTTTTATTTTGGTTAAAGGAGGTCGCCAGAAGGGATCTCAGTTTAATCCAACCGCAACACAGATATTAGCTCTGGCTAAAAGAAATCGCCAGATGGGATTTCAGGTGGGCCAAGCTACATATATAAAAAAATTTTTGGTTAAAAGAGATCGTCAGATGGGATTTCAGGTCGGCCAAGCTACATATATAAAAAAATTTTTGGTTAAAAGAGATCGCCAGAAGGGATCTCAGATGGAATTCCAAGTTAGTCTAATCAAAGTTAGAAGTTAGAGGATCGCCAGATTGGGATCTCAAGATGACTAAGTTTTGGAAGTTCAGTTTTGTTTATGTTTATAAAACTTACTATGCAAAACCCCTGCTCCGTAAGTATTATAAAGAGGGGGCATCTGTTGTAACCCATTTTTGGGTCCCCACACAAAAATAAAAATAAATATATAAATATATAGTTGGAAGAAATTAGAAAAAATAATGAGAGGTTGGAGCGCTCAGAAAAGGATCAGAAAAATTGATTAAGGAGGTTCAAAAATAAAAGAATTGAAATTTTTACAGTATATACTTGAATGATGAGAGCCTTGTGGGAAAATAAAATTTAATTTGAAGAGAAAAGTCCAAAATTGGATGTTTATGGACTTAATTGGATTTTATTGAAGGTTTAATTGAATTTATAGAGGGTTTAATGGCAAGAAAAATTGATTTTTAAGTCAATTTGAGCTTTAATTGGAAGAAATTAAAGTTCTGGGGTCAAATTATAATTTTTTAGAGTTGATTTGGTTAAATTAGGGGCTTAATTGCATAAATATTGAAGTTTAATGGCCAATTAGGGACTTAATTAAGAAAATCCAAAACCAAGGACCAAATTGGAAAAGGCGCGTAAATATAGGGGCTGTAATTAACAAAATCAGGGGCCAAATTGAAGAAATTGAAAGTTTATTGATCAATTGAGGGTCCAATTGCATAAATCAGAGGCCAAGGACTGAAGTGAAAAACGCGGCCAACTATAGGGGCGGAGACGGAAATTGAAAGGGATGCAATTGAAATAAACAAAAGATAATTGAGGGCTGATTTGAAATTTGACGCATTCTGGCGCCTTGTTTTATTTAAATGAAACGACGCGTTTTTTCCAAAACGACGCCGTTTCATGTTAAAAAAAAAACAAAAAACCAGAACGGCATCGTTTTGAACGACACTGTTCCTCTTTCTTCTTCTCCTGAACGTGCAGCAGGGGAAGAAAGAAAAGTTTTGTTTTTTTGCCTCTCTCTCACGCCACATGCCTGCCAAAACCGACCCCCCCATGCACTCTCATGATGGAAAAACCAAGGGAGCCGCGCCCTGCCAACCCCACCCGTTGGCCAGCCAACCCGGTGCTGTGGCAGGGCAGCAAAGCCCTGCTCCCCAGGCGCTACTATAGGGTGGCAATAGGGATGCCCCCGCTCCCTTTTGCCCTATAAATACTCCACCACAATGCCAGCACGCGGGGGGAGAGAGGAGAGAAAAAGAAAGAGGTTGGGAGAACAAAAAGAAAAAACGTAGAGAAAAAAAATGAAAACACAGGAGAAAACAGAACGAACCGAAGGGAAGAGAGAACGAGCCAAAGAGAGAAATGAAATAGAGAGAGAAAGGAAAGAGTAAGGGGAAGCTTGAAACCAGGGAGGGAAGTTTTTTTAAAAACAAAACCGAGAGGATAAAAGGGAAACCACTGAAAAACAGTAGCACCGCCGTTTGAAACAGTTGCCGCTGCTGGGAGTCGGCGGCCGTGAGCCACGACACAGCCACCGGTCTCCACCACAGCACCGCCAGCGAAGCAGTCCGACCAGCAAGGCACCGCCTCCTCCACGCCAAGTAAACTCTTCTCCCCCCTGCATTTCTTTCACTACCTGCGTTTCCTCCTGCATGCAGAACATTCGGTGTGCATGCAAGAGGATGGGAGGGGGGAAATAATTCCCCCCCCTCCGTTGGATTTTTGATGCTGGGTCAGGCTGGTGCTGGCCCAGCACTGATTGGGTTTCCTTCGCTGGGCCAGGCTGGTTCTGGCCCAGCTCTGATGTGTTTGTGGGCCAGAATCATCCTAATGTCTGGGCCGGATCTGGCCCAGACTAAAAAGAGAGATTTGTTGGGCCGAGATCGGCCCAACCCTTTTGGGGCTGAGTCTGGCCCAGTTAGCGGGCCGGCCCAGCCCAGCCCACCTAGTATTATATATTATATATTATATTGTTTTTGTATTATTTATATATTTATAGATATATATAAAAAAAATTTAAAAAAATTCTAAAAAATCCTTAAAAAAATTTGTTGATTTTCCTGCATATTTTTATCAAAATTGTTTAATACTGGTTTGTATTTTTATACCGTAAAGATACAAATCCAGTATTAAAATACCCGGTTTTTGTCGAGACATCAAAAATATAAAATATATATATAAAAAAAAATGTTTTGTTTTCATGCATACGGCCTAGTCTCTCCAAAATAAAGAAAAAAAAATCATCACATCATATTTTCATACAACAAAGAAAATTCCAAAAAATATATGTATTAGTATGCATTTTGGCTGTAACAACAAGTTTGTTAGAACCATGAGAACTAGGCCAATATTTCAAAAATTCTCAAAAAATCTTTTTGTCTTCCTTTAGTATCTGGATTACAAATTTATACGTAAAACGTATTCCTGATATTAAAAATATTTTTTTATGTAGACAGTAGAACGGTTAGCTTTTACCCGATAAGATAAGGATCTCCTTACTGAGGAGGACTTTTCTTAAACCATAGACATACCTACAACTAGAAATACGATAACACCTTAGCTTTTTATCAGACAATCAAACAATGCAGCTTACCATAGGTAAGGCGTATTTGGGGTGCTAATACCTTCCCTTTACGCAATCAGTCCCCGTACCCGATCTCTAAGACAAGTTAGGGTTCCTAGTGACCAAAATACTAGGTGGCGACTCTCATTCCATTTTTCACTGATAAAAGACAAGAATTTTTTGTCTCCCCATATTTGCCAAATAGGTTTACATTTTAGATTTAAAGTGGGAATCATATATTTTCGCCGCGACGCCGCACCCATGCGACATGGATCATGCTATTATACTAAAACAATGAACTTATTGAGCAATTTTCTAAATTTATTTATTGTTTTTCTTAGAATTAGTCTTTATGTAAATGTAACTCATAATTACTTAATTATGCTTGAATATGTTTCTATCAAAACCACTTGAATACTTCTTTATAACTAGAACTAACTTCCTGAAACGGATTTCATGAACTCTTAACAAACAAATATTAATCAATGATATCAAATCAATAAAATGTTTTGAAGTGTTTTCTTACCTATAAATTTGACCTGCATGATATTATTTTATTTGCATCCATCAAATTTCCATCCAAGTACAAGAATATATTGGTGTAAAAAGCCTGGGAAGTTTTGGCAAAAACATCTCCTCAACACTATTTCTTTTTATCGGTATACTTATGATCATTACACCAGGGTTTGCGATTCGTACTAATGAAGAAAATCCTGAGCTTTCTCAACATTTGGAAGAATGCCACACAAAGGTGACAAAACGTTGTGCAACAGAAATCTCTAATAGTATATACACCAACAATACTCCATCAGAATATTGTTGCCAAAAGCATATAACAACTGGAAAAGCCTGCCATGATGATTTCATAAAACTATTCATTTCAAAAGTTCCAAAGGAAAAGGTAACTTTTGTTACAGCTAAGGGTGACCAAATTTGGAACCCCTTTGCTGCTATTGTAGCCTTGGCACCTGTTGCTTCAACCCTTCCTATTCTACCTTGAATTGTACTAGTATAAGTTGTATGCAATAATAGGTGTCTTTATGATGCACGGTAACATTGAAGTGTTTGGATAACCATTTTGTTACTTCTTTTTTTACTATATTTTATTTTCTCATAAGACAACCTAATGGGTCGACCAGTTGTTGGATTTGATATAAATGTTTATGTATTTAAATATGATGCTTTATTTTCATTTTCTCATAAGACAACCTAATGGGTCGAGAATTTGTTGGATTTGATATAAATGTTTATGTATTTAAATATGAAGTTTTATTTTTATTTTCTCATAAGACAACCTAGTCGGTCGCGCACTTCTTGGATTTGTTCTAAATGTTTATGTATTTAAATATGAAGTTTTATTTTCATTTTCTCATAAATGGGTTGAGCTCAAGACACAATAATATTGTGGATTGTAATAAAATTATTTTTGCTCAAGTTTTACTTACATTTTATTCCTCTTAAATTGGGTTGTTTTAGGATCAAACTTGATGGTTTGTTTCCCTTGTTTATATAGGGTTCTTGCGGTGTCGAGGAAGAAATCTGACACTCGGTTGATGCTTGATATCCTAACCCAATTTCGGATCTCCCAAAATTGTTCTATAAAAAAGTACATTGTTTATTTAAAAATCTATAAAGAAAATTTAAAATTTAAAATCCAAAAATATTTTTGAAAAATGAGGGGATAAGTCTATAAGCTTTAACATGACAGAAAGGCAGAAGAGCAGTCACATTGAGATATTTTGACAAGACAAACTGGAGAAAGACTTAACGAAAAGAAAGTTGAGGTTGAAATCCAAACGTGACCAAAATTGAAAGTATTAATTAAGTTTAAGGACTTAATTAAATGTCCAATAGCTTTAATTGACTCAATTAAGGACTTAATTGAAGTAAAAATAAAGTTTGAAAGTCAATTGGGTAAAAATTGGAAGAATTAATTAATTTTATGGACTTAATTATCCTTCCAATGGGATTCGTGCATCCAGTCAAGGACTCAATTGAAGAAAAATAAAGTTTGGATGCCTAATTCAGATCAATTTGCTAAGATTGTAAGATTAGGGACACAATTGAAGTTTTGAAAGGCTAATTTGGTGCCATCACGGGCTTAATTGAAATAAATTTAAAGTATGAAATTCAATTGAGGATCACATTGAAGAAATCCGAAACCAGGCATAACTTTGTAAAAAGCCCTGAAATTCGATGGTCTAATTGAAGAAGGCGAACGGTGAAATTGCAAGGAATCCAAAATATTAGGGCTTAATAATGGAATACATGTACGAACAACATCATTAGTATTAGCTAATAAACACATGTGCTAAATAAGATAGATTCAAGGAAGAATATGTTGAGAGGTTTGCGGAGACTAAGTCCTTAATGAATGCCTTAAACCCTTCACTACCTGAATCCTAATATGTTTGTAGTTTTATAAGTGGATTTAGTTAAAATATCAAGCCAATGCTCAAAATCCGTAGGCCAACAACGTTGATGCAAACATTTGAACAAGTCAAGTGGCAGGAGGAATAAAATAATGCAATAGTAAAGAAATGCTTATTCAATATAATAAATTATTTTTGCTCAAGTTTTACTTTCATTTTATTCCTCTTAAATTAGGTTGTTTTAGGATCAAACTTGATGGTCTGTTTCACTTGGGTTTATATAGGGTTCTTGTGGTGTCGAGGAAGAAATCTAACACTCGGTTGATGCTTGATATCATAACGCAATTTTGTGTTTTGGTTGGTAATGATCATGATTCTTGCTTTTGGAGTGATGTGTGGTTGGGGGGTAATTGTCTCGTTATCCAATTTCCTAGAATTTTTAGTGTATTAGAAGATTAGGTTTCCTTGTTATCTAATATGGTATGTGGGATGAATATTCATGGTTATGAAATTTCAAATGGAGTATGGCTCTTAGAGGAAGATAGATTGGCTTATTTGATGCTTTATTCGATAAGTTGTCTAATATATTGTTATTGAGTGAAGTTGATGATAAACTAATATGGAAACCCAATTGTAATTGTGTTTGTTCAGTCAAATCTATGTGTAGTATTTTATCATCTCCTGGACAACCTGATTCACGTAATTCTTTTTATGGTGTATGGAAAAGGATTGGTTCCTCGAAAGATTGGAATTTCTTGCTAAATGTCTATTCTTATTATGCTCTTGATTTGTTAATCTCTCTTAATGGTTTGGTTCAATGATCAAATAATAAGAGTATTGAAGCTCCCATTTAATGGTCTCCCCATGAATGTCACATGCTAAAATGGAATGTTGATGGTTCTTTTATTGGCAAACCTGAATTGGTTGATATTAAGGGGTTCTTCACAATCATAAAGTTTTGGTGATTGATTTTTCCTGCACTCATATTGGAATTAAAGATTCAAATGAAGTTGGGTTGCTAGCCTTGATTAAAGTTCTTGAACTATCTTCTTCGACAAATGATTTTATTGGAGTAAAATTTATTTTTTAATATGATTATGTTGTTGTGATGAATTGTATAAATAAGCCATCTAATAGGTCATCATGAAGATTTCATAAACTTTTCATCCATACATCTATATTTTCTACATATCTGGGTTTGATTTCTTTCTCTCATGTTTTGCGCGAAGCTAACCATAAGGTTGATGGTTTCACAAAATAAAGTGCGACTAGAAGTTGTGATATCGCAGGTAATGCAGTCTTTCTTAGCAAATGAGATATTTACTTGATACCTTTTTCATGTAAACTACTAACACAAAATCATGTTATGGAATAGTGTTTTAGGCTTTGCAAATAAAGTCTACGATATTGGATTTGGATGTTGCTTCCACACAAACTAATATTTGTTTTACACATCATTAAACCCTAAAACCTCTCAGTCTCTCTCTTTAATCCATATTAATATATCTATATAGGAAATATTATAGGCATACTATATAGGAAATATTGTAGTCATACTCTTTTGTTGTAACCTCCACCATTACTATTGTATATTGCCCTACACATATATATAGAAAAGGTTGGCTCACCAATAGGTCAAGCCTCCCAATTATTATCAACTTGATATCATAGCCTTCTACCGTCAGAACTCTTCTCTCCCTCTCCCCCCCTACAGGTGGCCTCCACTCTCCCTCTCCTAGATGGACTCTATTGCTGATGCCGCCTTCTCCCCCCACCAACCAGCGGTGCAGCCCAGTTGGCCAGCCACTCAGAAGTTACTGCCGCTGGTTCTTTCTCCCACCAACATCAGCCCCAACCTGCAGAGCAGAACCATGGTTCCTTCTCTTATGTTTCTGTCGTCCCTCTTCACATCATGGGAATAACAACTCCTTTTATCAATGCATTGTCTAACACTCATCAAGTGGTCTCATT
>Ga0325410_1005220_pt1 | contig 14398 bp, 20 predicted proteins | sample PopdelMetagenome_16_FD_206182 | JGI IMG/M metagenome (GOLD analysis project Ga0325410, IMG submission 206182) | Populus deltoides microbial communities from Bellville, Georgia, United States - Xylem-PdIQD-R3 | ecosystem: Host-associated > Plants > Phyllosphere > Stem > Wood/Secondary xylem... | reverse complement strand
AATGATCATTGGAAAGACAAGCATATGGTGACAATATGGTAGTGTGGGATGGTGATGAAGGGGTGGCAGAATCAATGGGCAAAGAGGTAGTCTGGTGGGGTGCGGCAGAGGGCAGAATTGGGTTGTGGTTGGGGCTGGTTTGGTAAGTAGTAGGTTGAAAGGATGGAGGAGGGTGCAAGGATGGAAGATAGGTAGGTGGGGTGGGAGGTATCAGTGAGGATGTTACCTATTTAGACTGCGCAAAAGGAAAGACATTTTCATGGAAACGAACATGACGGGAGATATAAATACAAGCAGACTCTAAGTTAAGACAACGATAACCAAGATGGGATGAGCTATAACCTAAAAACACACAAGGAGAAGACCGAAAATCTAATTTATGAGCATGATATGGACGCAAAAAGGAAAAACAAAGACACCTAAAAGCATGAGATGGAGTGTGTCGAAACAGACACTCAAATGGAGATGTATTTTGGAGAACAAGAGTAGGCATGCGATTAATAAGGTAGACCGATGATTCAAAAGCATAGTTCCAAAATCGCAATGGGGCACTACACTGGCCTAAAAGGGTTAGGCCAGTTTCGACAATATGTCGATGACGACGTTCAACAGTGCCATTTTGTTCATGAGTATGAGAACAAATTAACCGATGATGAATACCAATGGTCTGAAAAAATTTATTTAATTTACGATATTCACCACCCCAATCAGTTTGAACAGATTTAATTTTAAGAGAAAACTGACACTCAACAAGTGTTTGAAAACGTTGAAAAGTGGAAAAAACATCAGATTTCGCAACAAGCGGATAATACCATATATGTTTGGTATGCACATCGACAAAAATAACAAAATAACAGAAGCTATCAGAAGAAAACATAGGGGCAGGACCCCAAACATCACTAAAAATTAATTCAAGTGGGGTAGAAGTTTTGACCCATAGGTCGTAACGACAAACCAGATGACTTTCCTAAAGGACAAGCTTGACATTGAGTAAGAGAACGTCTAGAACTTCCTTGGTGACGAGATCCTTCACATAAAACATAGAAGCGTGAAATTCAAAATAAACATGATTATCACGATAGAATTTTTGAACAGATAACAACGGTTTGGTAATGTGAGGCACATGGAGAACATTAGATAATGTAAACATGCGTTTTGGGGAATGCAATTTAGTATGTCCAATATGGGATATGTCAAGGCCCTTACCGTCACCAACATGCAAATAATCATTACCAAGATAGGGTGCAGAATCGGTCAGAGTTCCAAGATCAGGTGTGACGTGTTGATTTGCGTTGGTGTCGGGGAACCAAGTCGCAGCAGAGATATTCCCAATAGCAAGATGAGCAGAAGGCTGCGGAGAGCTGCTACGAAACTGGGAACAATAGGGAGCTGTGTGCCCAAAACCGGAGCACAATTGGTAGCGTACATGATGCTGTCCAGCACTGGAATTGCGCCTAGTTTGCTGCCAGTGGTTTGGTCGCTAGTCTGCAGCAGATTGGCCCCTGTTCTGGGGAGTGGAACGATTGTTGTGGGGATGCCAATTACCTTTAGAGCGACCCCTGTTGCGGTTGAAGTTGGGGCTAAGATGAGACATAGCATGTTGTGCAGAAAACTGTGGTGTTGGCAGCAGAGGTGGCTGCTGCAGCAGAGAAGAAGAAGAGAGCAGAGAAGGAGCGGCAGCCATGGAATGGAAAGAGTTCTTGTGCAGAAATTCATGGGTAAGAAGGTGGTTGTGAAGATCAGCATAGGATAGCGGTTCTGCCTTGGTTATGAGACTCGTTACCAAGTCTTTGAACTCACCACGAAGGCCACGAAACACATAAAGATTGAAATTTTCAAGAGACATGGGGTGACCAGCAGCAGCCAATTCATCAAATAACGATTTGGCTTGCTGCATGTATAGACTAACCGATGAGTCACCTTGCCGAAGGTCTTGAAAGGAGCCATGGAGTTGCATGATGCGAGAATTAGACGGAGAGGCAAGCGCTTTCTCAAGAGTGCGCCAAACACAATGCAAAGTAGAACAATCTACCACGAGATGTAACACATCCACGGAGAGAGAGGAGAGCAAAGCACTCAAAATAAGTTGATCCTGTTGCTTCCAACGAAGAAAAGAAGGGCTGATGATGGAGTAAGAACCAGTAGAGCTGTCAAAAATATGAGATGGAGGACACGGCACGGAACCGTCAACAAAGTGAAAAACACCTTGACCAAGGAGAGATGGCTTCATCTGCATTCTCTAATAGAGATAATTTGTGTTCGTAAGTTTTACCGAAACAACTTGGTGAGTGTTCACTAAAGGAACAATAGTTGCAGCATGAGTTCCCATGAGAGGTAAAGGAACGGTAAGGACTTGGGAGGAAGAATCAGAGACAAGCTCTGCAGGTGGAGGCTGCTGTGGGGAAGAAAGGACACTAGCAGTAGCAGCTTGGGGAGGGCTGGCCAGCTGTGCTGCACTACCTGTGGAGAGGGAGAAGTCGGCAGCAGCAGTAGAATCCATGTAAAGAAAGTAAAGAGAGGGCCGGCTGCAAAGGGAGGAAGGGAGAAAAGAGTTCTGACAGCAGAAGGCTCTGATACCAAGTTGAGAATAATTGGGAGGTTTAACCTAATGGTTAGCCAACCCTTTCTATATATATAGGTAGGACAATATACAATAGTAATAGTGGAGGTTACCATATAAAAATATATCTACAATATTTCCTATATACAATATTTCCTATATAAGTACATTCTATAATAACCTCTATCATGTATTCCAAGATTCATTGGATCTCTCGCTGGAAAAAAAAAAAAGAACTCATGATGCAGCTCTATGCCCTTATAGATTTCGTTGGAACAAGAAAAATCTATTAGAAGAAATGCCCTTATGATCTCTTAATTGAAGCCCTTAATTTTTCACTTGCTTGAGTACAAATCTTATACTTCAATGTCTTACCATGCATATATTGAGCAGTTAATTTGTCCCTAGAATTGGCTTGGCTCTTATTGTAAGATATTTACAACACAGGTCTTTCGTTGTTTAATTAGAAAACAAAAGGGGCCGAACCACCTCAACCTCGAAAATTGCCCACAATCGACAGATCGCTATACAAATCCTGCTTAATACCGACTAGCAATCGACAGATCGCTAAACAAATCCTGCTTAATTAATACCGACTAGGGATGGCTAGTTGTGAAAATATCAGTGTCATATTCACAGGGTTAAACATGTGTACGGCTCTTCTGCGAACGTGTAGTAACGCTAGTGTGCTTGTAGCATGGAATTTGCACATGATTTTTGGTTTCACACGAACTGTAGTGGTTCAACTCGGAGAAAAGTAAAAAGTTGGAGTAAATGAAGTAAATGGTCAACAGTTAGGCACAGGCCCTTGTTAATCTACATATGTTAGGCCTCCTGCAAAAGGAAAACTCCCATCTCCAACGAACCAGAATGGAGAAATGAGAATCAGTTTTTGGTCCCATCCCACACCCCCTCACGTTTCTTGATCTCTCTTTCCCCCGCCACGGACCATTCCCAGGCTTTGGAAAAAGACATTATTCTTTTGTATTCACGTACATGAGCATCCCTCCTTTTTACGTATGGAAATTTTATTCCATGACCATTCAACTTCTTTGATACCTGTCTTTTCTCAAGATGAATTCAGCTCTCTCTTTTTAACAATAGTTCCACCCCCTCTTTTTGTTCTTTTGTCTCTTACTTTCATTCGATTAGAGATTCAATAAACCCCGAGCTACAGAAAGAAGGGTGCCCTCTACCCTTTCTCCCAATCCATCCCAAGATTTGTTTGAAAAAAAAACAAAAAAAACCTCCAGTGAAAATGGATTCTAAATCTTAATTTCTGGGGCATTGTAAGATTTAATTTTAGATGGGTTTTTACTTATGATGATAATAAGAAGTGATTTTACCATCTATAGCATCTTCATCTCTTAGTAATTACTAATTACATTAATTTAAGGAAATATTCACCCCTAAGATTTTCATTTAAAATTAAGTACACAGTTTCCATGATCGATTTACACTCCCCGGCCTGAACATCCTTTTTCTTCTTTATATGTGATGCCCCCCCAGATACGAATTCTGATCTGTAATGTACAAATTTTGGTAGCTTTTCTTTGTAAAGTCTTTTAATATTAGTATTCTCTCGAATACAAGCCGGTTCCAATCAATCAGTCATTCTATCTCTCTCCTTTTCCCTTTCAAAAACAAAACAAAGATTCCCATCGTGAGGGGTTAACGAAAGACTTGGCTAAAGAAAATGCGAAGGATTCTTCTCAATCCGATAAAATGGTCCACATTAAACTGATGCTACATATGTCCCTAACGAAACCCTGATCCAAGATTTTAGTATTAGAGTTTTGTTTTTTTTGGCTTAATTTGCTTTTTAAAGTAGCTTTTGAATTGTTTTTATCAGATTAATATTTATAGATGTTTTTTTGATGGACTTGATGTGTTGATTGTGTTGATGTTAAAAATTAAAAAAATATTATTTTAATTACATATTTACAACTGAAAACACTTTTGCCAGCATCACAATTACCGAACACAAACTTGCCTCTATAAATACCTTGCTATCCCATGACCAACTCCATCCCAAACTTACAAAACCTTGAACACACTCACATACACTTACATATAGAAACTCTCACTCCATCTTTATCCTCAGCAGCATTGGAAAATGTCTGGTGTTTGGGTTTTCAAGAATGGCGTGGTTCGGCTGGTGGAGAATCCAGGAGCTGAATCATTAGATGGAAGTCGGCAAGGGTCAAATACTAGGCGAAAAGTGCTAGTTCACACTCCAAGTAATGAGGTTATAACTTCTTATGCTGTTCTTGAACGAAAGCTATCTTCACTTGGGTGGGAAAGGTACTATGATGATCCGGATCTCCTTCAATTCCACATAAGATCCACAGTCCATCTCATCTCTCTCCCTAAGGATTTTAACAAGTTCAAGCCCATGCACATGTATGATATTGTCGTCAAAAACCGCAATATGTTTGAAGTGAGGGATATGTAGTGCGTTAAGTACTCATATATAGCCCTTTATTCATGTTTGTCTGCATTCTACTCCTTAATTTGTGTCCTTTTTTCCTTTTTTCTTTGTCGATCGTTTTGGTTTTGTTTATGTATTGTTGTATCGTAGCTCTTCTCTAATTTGGGGATCGATATATATGAGTGTTTAATTCTTAATCATATATAAGCTGTGAGTGCTTAGGTTAGGGAATTAGCTAATGTATTGTACGTGATTAAGTGCTTGAAATTTGGTCTTGATTATTGAGTCTGTGTCAACGTCGTGACGTAAATTAACTTCTGATCTACAATTTCTTTTGGGATTGGAAAGTGGCTTTCTTTTTTTAATTAACTCGTCTTCTAATTTATTTATTTTCCAAGGTTACAAGTATATATGCAAAACAAACCATCCCCATTTCTATATAGGATCTGTCGGTGAGTTCATTTTTCTCGATGGCATTGAAATATATATATATATATATATAGACACACACACACTGTCATGAACAAGTTCACTGACCAGAAAAATTGAAGGCTTATTAATGTTATTATGTATCTTTTAGGAATGCAATGTCAAATGTGGCTGCGGTTTTTGCTTTTTCCGTGTAAATTATGAGAGAGATGTGAAGCTATAGCCAAAAACTCTCTTGCTTAGTTACCTTGCAACAACGTAAAGTGATGCCATCTCTTTTGGGAGCAAGTGGTGAGGACCATCACATCCAATTTGCATGGAAGTCTCAGTGGAGCAGTACCGATGGAATTCTAAATGCCCACATTGCACTCTATAATTAATTTTACGAAACTTGTGAAGACTAAAGAGGATCCATTGAATTTGGACAAGCTTTCTCCGGGAATGAGACAAACATGCATCTTAATTATCAAGCCATTCCTATCAGTTCGAAATGTATAGCACTTAATGTTTAACCTGGTGGCTCAACTGGTTGACTCGACTCGATATAGGACACAAGTTTAGTTTTATAATAAATACAATTCAATCAAAAACTCGAGTTAACCAATCATTCAATTAAGAGCCTATTAATGGGCTTTTTTAATAAAAAAATTTAAATCAATTATAATTAATCCGGTTAACATACCCAACTCCTCACCCGTGACTTTTCCCTTATTATGTTGAAGAACCTTACTTAAAGTAGAGGATAAATCAAGTAACATCTCCATTTCAAATTCTTTTCTTACAAGTTTACAACTCTACTTAAAGTAGAATCATCTTGTCACGAATGAGACAAACATTAGGTTCCATTGGCTTGAAGTGGCAAGTTTGTATGTGCCGAAATTTTACTCAAAATAGATGTTTGGCCACAAAATAGAAAATGACAATTTTACATATAATTTACAATTGGATATATAAAAAATGATAGGTGACATTACCATTACCAGCCCATGCCCTCCCAAAAGAGGAGGTTTTTATGGTAGGGGCCAGCTGGATCGAGAACAACTTGCATGCAAACTCTCATCCTATGAAACAAAAGATGCCACGAGCACCATATTCCCAATTAGCAGCCATGGATTTTGCAAAAAGTCCTACAATTTTTAAGTCAATTTATTTGTTTGATTATTAATTAAAATTAAATTTGCAGGAATGCCATATTCCCTCCATTCTTTAATTTCACTGTTCTTCCTTTAATCAGTAACTAATTTGAGATCTTCAATAAAATCTAGCATGATTTAGATTCAAAATCTTCTTTGTAAATTTGATCCAATATTGATATATAATTTAGCTCTTTGAGGAAGAGGAATTAATTAACACTTAATTTTTTCCATTCTTGTTCTTGTTTTTTTTTCCCCTTAAAAACTATGTGTCAAAATTAAAGGATAATATTAGCTAGGAAAGAATACTAGCTTTTAATTATTGGAACCAAAACTATATTATTTTAATTCTAAAGTCTTGCTGTACATATAATTAAGCCCTTAATTTCTTTCATTGGCGCCATATGATTAACAAAACAGAAAAATTCAATCTCCAACAAGGAAAGTGCTTTTAACTTCATTCCATTCATTTCCCTTCTCAACTATGCTTGTGATCACGAGGAATGGATAGATAGAAATAATGATAGATTATGTAAAGTAGAAGAACGGATGTGAAAGAAAGAAAGATTAACTTAATATTCATCCATTTGTTTGACTAACAAGTAGGGAAAACGATGACAGTTAATCTATCAAAGTTGAAAGCATGAAAAATTATAAAAAATAAAAATAAAAATAAAATTGAAAGGATACGAGTCAAAGGATTGAAGGGATCCCTTCATTTCTTTAAATTTTTTTTTTTTTTAGATCCATACCTTATCAAATGACAAATACATTCGATCCCTCCTCTCCTCTCCTATCTATCCTTCTTTCAATTCCTCTTGACAAATACTTTTTTTTTTTGAAAGATACTTATTTCATTAAGCGCCAAAAGCTAGCGAGATTAGTACATAATCTGCATAATATCATATTATGGCAGAATAACACAAAGAAAACAACGCAGGCTAAGGAAAATGAAAAACAAAATAACCAGAGAACCATAAATAGCTCTGCGCAGATAGGACAATGAGACAATGAAGCAATGAAGCCGGGGAGAACTACCAATAAACTTCAGAATGACCTCATAACTAAGATTTCATCTACAGATCAAACATATATAATCTCAAAAGCATAACAACATAAAACACACAAGTAAATCCACAAGACTGATGGTTGATTCAAAACCAGGCAACAAATTCACTTGATCTCCGCACTCCTTATTTAGTCATGTAATCTGCCATGTAATTACTTTACGAAAGACATGGGAGTAGGTGATTGAGCCAAAGTATGCATTCAATCTGTTAACTGAGGAGAAAAGATTGTGATGCTTCCAAGGACGGTTGAGAGGATTATGCATCCAACTAATAACAGTGGCAGGATCAGATTCTATAATAAGATGCTGATGATGGAGGAGACAATTAGAGGCTCAGAGCTCAATGGCTTTGACAATAGCCCTCAACTCAGCAATATTGGAATCTAAAATCCTAACTAGAACAGAGAACATACCGAAGAGATGGCCATGATGATTTCGTAGAACACCACCTATTCTAGAGGGACTTGGTTTACCAAGAGAAGAGCCATCCATATTCCATTTGAAGCTATTAACCATAGAAGGAGACCACATATTAACAATCTTGAAAGATTGAACATTGGACAACCGAATCATGCCATCTGCCGATTAGATCAGATTTGTAGGGGAATATGGAAAATCAGAGTGGATAACTTTTAGCCATAGGCATAGATGAGTGATGATAAGAAAGAATATTGTATCATAGTCAGGTGTCTTCTGTTGGAAAATCAGATCATTTCGAAGAAGCCAAAGAGACCATGCAACTAAGAAAAACAACATCAGCCACGCCTTCCTCTGACACTTACCATACACCAGGTAAGTCAACTGGGACCACATATCTAAGAAGCTCTTTGGGCAGCACCAAACTAAACCCCACCACATAATGATTTTAGACCAAATGAGCCAATGCTTATGGCAGTGCAGCAGGATATGATCAACCGACTCTTCCTTCGCTAGGCATATAGGGCAGTTAGATTCTGAACTACCCAAAACACCTCTTCGAATCAACAAACACCGGGTGTTGATTCTGTTAATGATAGCCATCTAGCAAAAGATCTCCATCTTAGGAGGGACAATACCTTTCCAAATCCCGGCAAAAGAGAAGCCACTATTTATGAAAGGCTTGGGACTTAACAACCCACAAAGAGATTTCACTGAAAATCTTCCTGTCTTATTATCCTTACAGATTAGTCTATCCTCTCCATCTTTGTCAATGTGCACTGTCGATAGGATTGCATAAAGTTGATCTAGCAAACCAATGTTGCGACCCCGTAGAGGTCTTATCCAGGAAAATACCCAAATCCATGCATACCCTTCCCACATTCCCATCTTATCAATACTGGCTTCTTTATCGTTGGATAAGTGGAAAAGATTAGGGAAGTGCTTTGCTAAATAACAGTTATTGATCCAAGTATCAAGCCAAAACATAGTCTTTTTACCATTTCTAATAAGAACCAGCGATTGTTGATTCATAATATCTTGTAGCCTATTATCTTTAACACAATGATTGACAATACGAGTCCATGTAGTTCCAGCTCCTAGAATAGGAGCTTGCAACAATAGTTTAGAACAGTTGGTTTCGTGTATGCTTTTAATCACATCCTTCCACATACTTGATTCCTCCAACCCAAACCTCCATAACCATTTAAACAATAGAGCTTTGTTTTTATCCCTTAAGGATCCAACCCCAAGACCACCAACATTATTTGGTAAAGCAACAGCTGCCCAGTTGACATTGCATATTTTGTGACTTTCCTCGTTTCCAGACCAGATAAAGGATCGAAATTTCTGTTCAATTTTTGAAGCTACCGTAGCATGGGGAATATAGACAGGTAGTAGATGGGTAGATTATTGAGTACAGATTTGATTAAGCACAATCAACCCCCAATAGATAAGAATCTGCCTTTCCACAAAGCCAACCGACAACTGATATTGCACACAATAGGATTCTACATCATAGTTTTGCCCAAGTTTCCACCAATAGGAAGACTAAGATATATGAAAGGAAGCTGATCCTGCTTGCATCTTAGAAGTTGAGTAGTGAAGTTACATGTGTGAGCTGCTATACCCACACCGACAATACTACTTTTATAGAAGTTGACCTTCAGCCCCGAGACAAGTTCAAAGCATAATAGGATACATTTAATATTCTGCATGCTAAATAAAGAGTCTGAGTTGAAAATAAGGGTTTCATCCGCAAACTATAAGTGAGATATTGCAGGCCCCGCATTGCCGATGTTTATACCCTCAGTCAATCCCAAATCACAGCCACGCTGCAACATACAACTCAAACTAGGGGTGAGCAAAAAAACTGAATAACCGAAAAAACCGAGAAAAAAAAACCAAAAAAACCGAACCGAAAAAAACTGAATTTACCGATTAAAAAACCATAAAAAATCTGGTTTGGTTCGGTTTCGGTTTTTAAGTCTGAAACCGATTGAACCGAACTAAACCAAAACGGTTCACCCAAACCAACACTTAAAAAAACAAGTATAAATATGACATTTTTTTGTAACCCTAAACCTAAAGTAACTTTCTCTCCAGACAGCCGCCCCTCCTTTTGCTCTCAGCGTCTCTCACTTTCTCTTCTCTCTGATTTTCCTCTGTACTCCACAATACACATCCCACAATTGTTAGGCTTCTGTTGCTTCGTGCTAATCTGTTTTCCTATCACACCTTTCTTCACTTTTGATTTTAATTCTTTTAGTTCAGGCACGTCTTTCTTTACTTTTACTTTTGCTTTTGACATTGTAATTGTTATGTCATTTTTCATACCCATGTAACTGAAGAAGATTGTTATGTCAAACCAGTAAAAGGTTTTTCTTTGATTTCTTGATGTTGGTCTTGTGAGAAGATTGTTATGTCAAACCAGTAGAAGATTGGACATCGAGTTTTGTTATTTATTGAAGAAACCAAGTATAAAAACACCACTTGCTCAATAGATGGTGTGGATCTGTGTAAAAATTTGCAATTGGTTTCCTCTCGTTCTGGTTTTACATTTGAATAATTCATATGTTTTGATCTTTATTTTTTTTCCAGTCAAATGGCTTCTTTTCTTTCCTTTTGGTTTGTGTATCTTTTGTGCAGAGATTAATTTTTGAGCAAGGATCTAACAAAATGAAGGCTGAGGTTCAATTTCTGAATATTATCTTGTTTAGCTTGCTGAGAAAGCCAAGATTTCTCAGAAAATAGGCACAAAACTATGAAAATAGAAATAAGACGAATCGATTTAAATGGTTTGGAAGGAAAAAAAACCGAACCGAATATGGTCGGTTCGAACCGGTTTTCGGTTCGGTTTAAAAACTTAAAAAATAATAATTTCGGTTTGGTTATTTATTTTGGCTCAAAACCGGACCGAACCGAAATGCTCACCCCTAACTCAAACCCTGGACTACAATATTGAAGAGAAACGGAGAGAGAGGATCTCCTTGGCTTAAGCCTTTTTCTAAGCTGAATTCCTCTGTAGGAGACCCATTAACAAGCACAAACATCTTTGCCGTTGATATGCATTGCATAATCCACCCTCATCATCTATTGCCAAAACCCATACTAACCATGATTTCATTAATATATTCCCATAACACCGAATCAAAGGCTTTATGAAAATCTAATTTGAAAAGATAAGCTTTACCCATTTTTCTTCTTGATGAAGGAAAGAACCTTATTTGCAATCAAAATGCTGTGTAATATTTGCCTCCCTTTGATGAAAGCATTTTGATGATTAGAGATGACTTCTGCCATAACATGTTTCAATTTGGTTGCTAGAATCTTTGAAAAAATCTTGTAGAGACTACCTATCAAACTGATAGATCTGAAATCTGATAGCTTGTTAGCACCTTTAATCTTTGGAATAAGGGTAACAAAAGTGCTATTGATACCTATATGAAGGAGATTAGTTCGATAGAATTCATCAACCATTTGAATAATGTCCCCACCTATAATGTTCCATGCTTTCTTGATGAAAAAGAAGTTAACACCATCAGAATCTGGAGTTTTGTTGCCATCACAATCCCAAACAGCTACTTTAATCTCTTCTGCAGAAAATGACAATTCTAGAATAGCCGAGGATGAGGCTGAAGCATTAAAAATTCCAAATTTGAACATGAAGCTCTAATTCTATCATGGTGGGAGTATAGGTTGCAGAAAAAGTTAAATACAACTAGCTTCACATCAGTTGGTTTGGATAGAATCTTGCCATCAGCCTCCAGGAAGGAAAGCTGATTCTTTTTCTGTCTTGTTGTTGCAGCTAAATGAAAGAAACAAGTATTTTTATCTCTAAACTTACATCGCTGGACTCTTAACTTCTGATGCTAGGCAGACTCTTGAGCTCTGTACAGGATTTTAAGTCGGGAGGCAATGTTGTTGCTTCTAATCAGATCACCAGTCGTCAAGTCACTACACTCTTTTTGATAATCCAGGGAGTCAGCTTCAAGTTCTAGTTCTTTAATACCGTTATTCATGCTTCCCACAACAACTTTACTCCACTGCCGACATCTCTCTTTCAACATTTTTAAAGCCAGGATCATATTCCTTTTACCAGATTTTGTAACCGAGATTAAGCTCCAGAAACTCTGTATCATATTCCTGAAATCAAACGCGAGCCACCATTAATTCATGAAGCAAAAAGGTTTCGGGCCCCAATTTGTAAAGTCTAGCAACAGATGCAGAGGTCTATGATCAGAAGAGTATTTTGACAGACCGAATAAAGTAGAAGATGGGAAAGACTGCAGCCAATCACTCGATAAAAAGATTCTGTCAATGCAGCTCGCCGCATTACCTCTAGACCAAGTAAACTTTCTCCCATTTAAGGGGAGCTCAATAAGATCACAACAATCAATTCAGTGTTTAAATCTTGTCATGGAAGATGTTATTTGGGAACTACCTTTCCTATTTGATGGAACAAGGTTTCATTAAAATCACCAGCAAGGCACCATGGCTTGCTAACACTATCCCTGAATGTAAGAAGATATTTCCACAACTCATTTTTCAAGTTCCCAACATTCGGAGCATAGACAAAAGAGACTAGGCAATCTAGATTGAAACGAGTGAAGATGCCTTCAACATGCAAAATACGACCATTCATAGCAATAAAACAACTAGAGACGCAAAAAAGATCCGGATTCCATATACATAATATTCCCCTAGAAAGGCCTAAAAAGGGAACTGCATACCAAGCCCTAGGATGACGACCCCAAATAGAAGTAATAATGTAATCATTCAAATTTTCCAATTTTGTTTCCAAAATGTCCAAGACATCGAGGTTAAACTTTCTACCAAGATTCCTCAAACATCTTTTCTTTTCTCTGCCCCCTAAGCCACATACATTCCAAACAATAATACTTCCCATAAAAATGATTACAGAGACCATACCTTCAAACTAGTTAAGGAAGCAAATCACGTCTTCTTCCTTTTGATCCACTCTTCCTACTCTCGGTCTAGTAATCCTTGCAGTGTCTGAGTCATGAGTGTGCTATCGTCATGCCCTTGTAGAATAGCTTTTCCCACATCCCAGCAAGCAGTGGCTTCAGCCCAGTTGTTAGAATGTGCAGGCTCATTTGCTTGATCACCAACATTTGTAATGGGTCTATAGATTGAACTACTTGCCTCATCCTCACGAACCAATTCCCTTCCAGATCTGATAATAGCATTTCTATTCTTGATCCCATTATCAAAAACTGAGTACTCAACAATTACTGTCTCAGAATGCTTACCATTGTGATTTCCCATTTGACGTGATTTCCTCCACTTGAGAGATTATGTTCTGCGCGTGAGCTTTTTTGCTTTCTTTCTGTGGGATTTCCTGTTTCCTACTTCCAGAGAACAAAACTCATATGGGTCAGCAATAGGGGTAATGAAGGTTGTAAAAGATAGCCCAAAACTTGTTGAGTTAGCATTTGTTTCTGGGCCTATGCTGGGAGATTTCTGCTTTTTCTGACCGCCCATCTTCTTCAGGTTTCCACTACAATAATCCCTCTGTTGATCCAGCACATCCTTCATAGGAGAGCAAGAGACTTGTTGCACATCTACAGCCCTGCATGCAACTGTATCCACCTTAACATATTCGTAAGGTACCAGGGCTAAACGGTTATCAACTTCGTACGTACGTTCATCAGATAAACCTGCATGTTTGCATAGCTCAGTAATTTCTGGGTAGAGGTACAACGGTGAAACAACAGACCTGGTAAGTGTGTTGTCAATCTGAGTTTGGTTGCCCAACAATCCTATGAAATCATATTGAAATTCGACACTTTGTCTTGTATCTATGTGAGTTGTTGCTGCCCTATTAGTTTAGTTGAGAATAATTGGGAGGCTTAACCTAATGGGTAGCCATCCCTTTCTATATATATGTGTAGGGCAATATACTATAGCAATGGTGGAGGTTACCACACAAGAGTATGTAGACAATATTTCCTATACAGTATTTTCTATATAAGTACATTCTATAATATACCCCCTCAAGTTGAGGGTGGAGGATCAACCCGAAGCTTGAAACGAAAAACAGTAAAGGAAGAAGTAGGAAGTGGCTTAGTGAAGACATCAACAAGTTGATCCCGAGAGGAAATAAAACAAATCTGAATTTCCTTCTTGGCAACTCTATCTCGTACAAAATTATATCGACCTCAACATGTTTTGTGCGAGCATGAAAGACAAGATTCGCAGACAAATAGGTGGCACCAAGATTGTCACACCATATGATAGGAGCAGAAGCAAACGAAATCTGGAGATCTGTTAATAAGTACTGAAGCCAGATAACCTCAGCAGTGCCATCGGCTAAGGCTTTGTACCCAGCTTCAGTAGAA
>Ga0325410_1005218_pt1 | contig 14404 bp, 14 predicted proteins | sample PopdelMetagenome_16_FD_206182 | JGI IMG/M metagenome (GOLD analysis project Ga0325410, IMG submission 206182) | Populus deltoides microbial communities from Bellville, Georgia, United States - Xylem-PdIQD-R3 | ecosystem: Host-associated > Plants > Phyllosphere > Stem > Wood/Secondary xylem... | reverse complement strand
TATGCTACCTCGCATATGCTCTCAAGTCTCAACCTGCCTTTCCTTGTGCCACTCTCACCATCTTTCTATTTCTAAAAAGGCTAAAAACTATAATCATCATAGCCTAAGGTTTGCTTCACCAATCCCCGTCCCTCGCTAATACGGAACTTCGTGAACATGTTCTTCTTCTTTTCTTTCTTATAAGACTTCTTTTTCTGTGCCTGGTAATTGCTTCTTGAAGCTTAATGATCCCTTCATGACTCTTGCAGGATTTCGTATTCATTAAAAATCACATGGTGCAACCCTTGTTGCTAAGAACTTGGAGTCATTAAGTTGAGCAATGGGTGGCTCCCCGGGTTCGGTTGAAGCTAGGCATAGATTATCTGCATCTTTGTAAGTTCCAGTTAATTTCTTTGGTTTCAAGCTACTTAAATTTACATTTTTTTCTTCCTTTTCTTTTCATTTTCACAGCCTAGCTAGTTACATCAATTTAGCATGCATCATTTGTCACATATTTTTTTTTCAAATATCTTTATCTTGTTCTGGTTTGCGTTGGTGGAAAATGCACTGTTCTTGATTTGCTCAATTACTGCAATATATTGTACCTGCATTTGCACTCTGATTTGGTTACATAATCAATCATACCAGAATAGAAATATTTGTGGATTCAATGGGTTTTTACTGCTGTAATTGGTCAATGCAATGGACTTCGTAATGTGATTAGTTTAATTACTTCACATGAACTAGCTTTTGAATCAACCAGTAAGTACTCCAGTCCTAGTTTTTTATTTTCTCGAATTTCCAGGCATCTCAAGCTCAATTCCAAAACACTATCAATGCTGGGAGATACTTCTTTTTCACTGATGTGACAAACTGATAGTTGATTTGAACTTCTTATCTGCTGAATCAAAGTAGTGGTTAAAGACATTGCTTCTGTCCTAATCCAACTATGTATGAAACTTGATTATATTCTTTCAATGCAAGTCACTTGGAATAGAGAATTCCCAGAAGGAAAATGTGTTGTATAACTATAGCATGCTTTAGTAAATGGTGAGATTAGGCCTTGCAGTGGTGTCTCTATATTTATGTGACTGTATAGTAAAAGGGAATCAATCAACAAGAAATATTGCTATGAAAATTCTGTGTGATTCTTACAGAATGTTTCTTATAGGCTGACAAATGCAAGGGAAACTTTGCCGTAGTAAATGAGATTGTTCCGTAGCTAATAAAGAAAATACGGATGACCTACCGATAAGGAAAAGTTAATTATTCATTCTACAGATAGATATGTAGTTTCAAGCTGCATTTAGAGCATTTCCATGGACAATCAGATCATTTTTTCCTGTTCATTGGTTCTTTCATGCCGGTTTTCTGTTACTTATTCTGTTTTCTTTATATTTTTTCCTGATCGTGTTTTTTGTTTGCAAATTTCTACTCAAACAGTGAAGATTTATACAAAAGAAGGTTAACAAGAAGTAAGGTTAAAGGTGTTGAAAAACCCTTCAACATCCCCATCCAAGATAGAAGTTCTTGTTGCAAGTTTCCACTTATCAAATTTATCCTTGTGGTCATTATCGGTGGCACTATTGTATCACTCTTATATTCTCCAGATGTGGATCAACTATCTCACTCAGGTTCAAGGTACATTTCATGCCTTTTCACCTGCTTTTGGACTCTCAGATTTTCATTCAGCTGTTGTGATTGTGGTCCAAATAATTACCTTATGCAGGGCAGTTGGTGCTGGGTCTTACTACATTTCTGGTAAAATAGTTACAATGGTAAAAAAAATAAAAAAAAAATCTTTCTGATTTTTATGCCTGAACTAGATATCCTTTGTAGAGGCGTGCTCTAGTCTGATCCCATGCACCAATGTTTTGAAGGGATTGAGGGAAAATCTGTTTCTTAAATTCTCCAACATGGTTGATCTTGGAAAAACTTTTCTGATATCTGTTATTTCAACATAGCTGGCCAAATATGCAGATGCCCCAGTGGCAACAAGAAAAGTCATTTGGAAATGAAAATAACCTGAATCAGATCTATAAGAATCTAAAGTTTTGTTATTTGACGCAGACAAAATTTTGTGAACAGATGGATTTGGGGAGGATCAGATCCTAGATATGTTTCAGATTTAGATGTGAACTGGGACGATGTGATGAAAGTCATTGAGAAGCTGGGTGAACAGAATGACTATCAGGGAATTGGTCTTCTAAACTTCAATGACAGTGAAGTCTATCATTGGAATCAACTTACGCCTGATGCTACACTTGTCAATATTCAACTAGACTATGCTGACAAGAACATGACCTGGGATTCTCTATATCCAGAATGGATTGATGAGGAGCAAGAAAAGGAAGTTCCTGTTTGCCCATCGCTACCGAAACCTGACACTCCTAGAAAACGACTTGACCTCATTGCTGTGAAGCTTCCTTGCAGAAATGAGTGGAATTGGTCTAGAGATGTCGCTCGGTTGCACTTGCAGCTAGCAGCAGCAAGTCTTGCAGCCTCTGCCAAGGGGTTTTATCCTGTCCATATGCTTTTTATCACTAGGCGTTTTCCAATACCGAACTTCTTCACTTGCAAGGAACTTGTTGTACGAGAAAGGAATGTTTGGCTATACAAGCCAGATGTGAATGTTTTGAGACAAAAACTCCATCTCCCAGTTGGCTCTTGTGAACTTGCACTTCCTCTCAGAGATAAAGGTCAGTTATATCCAAATTCAACAAGATTTTTTTCCATTTAAATGTAATAGACTTGTGATAGACAGAATCCCAAAACTTTTTTAAAGCAGCACGGGCCTATTCAGGGAATCCACAGCGAGAAGCATATGCAACAATTCTCCATTCTGCTCATGTTTATGTCTGTGGAGCCATTGCTGCAGCACAAAGCATCCGCTTGTCAGGCTCAAATAGAGACCTCGTAATACTTGTTGACGAAACTATCAGTGTTTACCACAGAAGTGGACTTGAGGCAGCTGGATGGAAAATCAGGACAATCCAAAGAATAAGGAACCCAAAAGCTGAGAAAGATGCATACAATGAATGGAATTATAGCAAGTTCCGGTTATGGCAGCTGACAGATTATGACAAGATCATTTTCATCGACGCTGATTTGCTTATACTTAGGAACATTGATTTCTTATTTGGCATGCCAGAAATTTCTGCAACAGGGAACAACGCTAGTCTTTTTAACTCAGGTGTAATGGTCATTGAGCCTTCAAATTGCACATTCAATCTTTTGATGGAACATATTAATGAGATCGAGTCCTATAATGGTGGAGATCAAGGCTACTTGAATGAGGTCTTTACATGGTGGCATCGTATTCCAAAACACATGAACTTCTTGAAACATTTCTGGATTGGTGATGAGGAAGATGTTAAACAAAAGAAAACTCGCCTTTTTGGAGCTGAGCCTCCTATACTCTATGTTCTTCACTATCTTGGCGTAAAGCCATGGCTGTGCTTCCGAGACTACGATTGCAACTGGAATGTTGACATATTTCAAGAGTTTGCAAGTGATATTGCTCATGAGAAGTGGTGGAGAGTCCATGATGCAATGCCTGAGCAGTTGCATCAGTTTTGTTCCTTGAAATCAAAGCAAAAGGCACAACTAGAATTTGATCGTAGAGAAGCTGAGAAGGCAAACTACACGGATGGTCATTGGAAAATCAAAGTTCAGGACGGCCGCTTAAAGAAATGTGTTGACAATGTATGCAATTGGAAGAGTATGTTAAAACACTGGGGCGAGTCGAATTGGACTAATGATGAATTCTTTAACCCATCGCCACCAGCTATCAGCACAGCATCTCTTCCTGGCTTGTGAGTTATTAATTCCCATTAGGCTCGCCATATTGATATGCCTCTTTAATCAAATGAAACAGAATACGGATGATGTGATTCTTTGTTTTTTCCCCTTTTCGAAGCATAAATTTTCTAGACCGCTCTCTGTTTCGAGATAGAATACCCCTTTGATGTTTCTTCAGCCGAGTTATATACAGATTTGAGAGAGTTATTTGGTTTTTGAGCTTTACACTAGTATAATTTTGTCCATGTTTCCATGACCCATCATGTTTTATTTACAGAAACCAGACTTGCAATGACTACTCCTTGCTTCTAAGTGATTCTATGGCTTAGTAAGTGTTCGTGCAGAGATTAGCCCAAATACACGGCAATCATAAACAGGGAACATTGTAAATATATCTGTTTGTATTCCGCAGTGAAGCGCAGGCGTGAATCCTAGTAAACATCTACGTTGCAACTATTGATCCCTCCATTAGAGGCCATTGCAAAGACTGCTGGAGTAAAGCCTCTCACTATTATTTTATTTTTCTCAACGTCTTCTAGACTATTAGATTCACATGTCTGCAACCTATGGTGTAAAAGTAATTGAGACAAAGGAGGCCGCATGCCATATGTGACCTAAAAGTAAATGTGAAATCTATTAAAAAGTCCATCAAAGTAGTGGGGCGGCAATTTAGGCTGACAATAGTATGGGACAATTTGGTGCTCCCCACAGGATCTATAGACACAGCTAAGACCCATTACAGCACAGATTGACTAGAGGGTGTTGATTTTCACATGTGGTGTTGATTCGTGTTAAGTATAGAATGCGAATGGGAACCAGACCTACAAATGGGTGAGTGAAGAAAAAGAAATATACTAGTTAAAGGAAAGAGGTGTGGAAGTGGGAAGATAAAAGCATGACCAAACAAGTGGATGCCAGAGTTGACTGTAACAATGGGTTTCAGTTATGGAGAGTAGAGTAGACACCGATTAGACCATTTCCTCTAAGGGGAAGATAAGGCACAAAGTGGAAAGCATGCGCAGACCAACTTCAAGCATGACGTAGTTATCGCACTTACCAAATCCTAAAGCTTAGGCAAGTAATTTTACTCGCATATGCTACACAGCAGAAATATTGACATAAAATATAAAGAACAGGGGGACATATGCAGACAATTTGTTCTTACATCACAACGAAGAAACCGATGACCGACCTTTCGGCATCATGAGATAGCAACTGAAACACGGGTTTAACCACCTCCACTTAGAACCACGCGTACGCTGTTTGCAAACATTCTCATGTGATCTGAAAATGGCATGCAGAAAACTGTTCGTTGATTAGGACAACAATAGCAAAAGACAAAAGTGGTCTTGACTCCTGCTCAACTAGCCTCACATGAAAGCATCTTGTAGAAAAAACTGGCCAGGGTAGTTTACCCCTTCATCTCTGTAATTTTTCTTTCCATGAAACGGGATTAGTCCGTACCTAAACAGACGTGCTTGAATTAATCACCGAGGCCACCTCAGTTTGTGTTCTATCAGTTTTTTCCAACTGATCATGGCTGGTCTCTAAAGAGGACACGGCAGGGATAGTATCGCGAAAAGGAGAAGAAACTTTAATTTTTCCGAACCAAATACCTGTTCTTAATGCATCTACAATTTGCAAAGCTGAGGTCAAAGTAGGGTACTTATTTTTCCAAACCAAATACATGTTCCATCTTATTTTTATTTATAAAATTAATCAAATTAAAATTTTGTAAAATATAAAAAAATAAAACTAAAATCGATTTCAACCAACTGATTTCGATTCGATTCAGTTATTTTATATCAAAAACCAAAACTTAACCGACTGATTTTGGTTTAGGTATTTTATATTAAAAACTAAAAATTATATTTTTTGGGTTTTTTTGGATTTTTTGATGGGTTTTAGTTTGATTCGGTTTTTCAGTTCGGTTTATTTTTCACTAAACAAGTTCGATTCGGTTGAGATTTTTCGATTTTAGACTTATAAAACCAAGCCGAATATTTTTTTAAATATTCTAATCAATTTAATTGATTTTTTTTCATAATTAAGTTTGTTTTAGCTTTTAGTTTTGATTTTTTTAATTTAATCAATTTATTAAGTTTTTTTTTTTTTTTTCTCACCCTTATGTCAAAGTGACCCCAACATAATCAAATCAAGCAACTCCAGTCAGTTTCCTTGACTGCACAGCAACCTTTACCCTGCAAGCAAATAGAAAAGTAGAGTGGTATCATTACAATCATCAGATAAGGTTTCTGATGACACTCTCGCTCTCACTCTTTTTCATGACTGATCATTGATGGATCTTGTCCATCCAGTGAACTATTACAACGGAGATTCTAGAGCACATTTCTACATTAAGCATCGAAGTTGATTAATCAGAAACATTGACAGAATAGGTTGATATACATCTGATTCTACAAATCAATCAAGAACACTGAGTACGTTAGATGACAAAAATTCATAATTATCTTTGCATCCATTTTCCAGGGGTTCATATTTATCTGAAAAGAAAAGAAAAACATATATGTGGCTTACAAACAAAAGAGGAATTAACCTGAGGACAATCAATTTCTGCATACAACTGCTGTTTAGATAAGTTACTGATAAAGTAACCATCTTATATTTGGGCAATTTTGTCACTTATTTCACAAGTTTTGTAATTACAAAGGGATTCATGCCCCACCAACTTGTATCTAATTCGACAAGTTCTGCTAACATACTAGGCAGACGGCATTATTATTGTGACTAAACAATCAAGAAGATGTTGGAATCCACTCATCTCCTTGAATGAAATTCTGTACTGAATATGTAGCTACATGCTCTGCGGGAATTTGACTACTCCATGTTACTCTCTGAGACGAATCAGATCCTGGTCCAGAATTCTCAAATTCTCCATAATAAAGTGTTTTAAGTGCAAAATCTCCACTCCATGGCATCCACCCTTGTGGTGATAGAAGAGCTTCCAGGTTACAGTGTATAAAAACAGTCCTCGAGAATTCCTTCCATGGCCTTCCCAAGAAATTCTTGTGCACGCTAGGCTTGCTTCTATATAGTGCCATGTATTCCTCAGTTCCATTGATCAAACAATTTTGAAAGACGAAACCTGTTGATTGAGCAGGGTCCGTCCTGCCATGTGCGGTGACGGCATTGTTTTCGCCTTTTTCTGGCTTTTCTTGCCTTGGACGGATTAATATCTGGCAATCTTGAAAAATTGCAGCTGAGTTTCCGAAAATGAAGTCCACATTCCCCTCGATGTGGCATGATTTGTAAAATTGGCGGAGTGAATGAGCATATAAAGTGTCTTGATTGCCCAGAAATTCACAGTTCTCTATAATGGACAAATCACTATCCGACCTGAAAGCTACTGCTTGGTGGGTGGGGGCTCCTGCTGTGTTCTGGATTGTTAGACCACTGGCCATAAATCCATCACCAAGAACTCCTACAACAAGTAATAGAACATATCAAAACAATGACAAAACAGGGTGAGAAATTCATCCCAAAAGCTATCATTTTCCATTTAAAAAAAATTATTTCAAAATTATATCAGACACGTCAGCAAAGTTCTTTTGCTCATGGGTTGAAGATGCCAAGAACTTCAAATTTCACTCATTATACTTCTCCAGAAATTGGACAAGTAGCAGTTGCTACCAAGATATGATTTATCATAGCCAGCAAAAACCTAATTACAAGATGGCAAAACCATAATCTAATGAACTAGCACCGTTGGAATTTTTATTTTCATTTGGGATCAGAATGATTGCTATCAGAACCTAAACTCCCCGACACATGGTTTTCCAGGACTTGTAGCCTCAAGAATGGCAGGCAACCCATGTGCTTCGCTATTCAAGCTTCACATTACTTTCCTAGTTTCCCACAGGAATTCAAACAACGTCACCTTATGGGATGCCGGCCATGTGATAGGATATTACAAAAGGTCATCTTGGCTCAAATATCAACTTATTCTTGATAATTAACTACTAAGTTAACCTCTATTACCAATCAAACACTAGATAATATACTGCTCCTAATTCAAATACTGTCCGATGGAATTAAAGCAATGATTTCCCCCAAGACTACAGCCACAAATTAGAAAGTTGCGAGAAGCTTCTACTACAAAACACTGTCGGCGCTCTTAGGATCCACTCATCCATTTTTATCTCTTTCACCACCCCCACCATTTCACAAACTATAAACACAGTTAAAACAAGATAAACTTACCTACAGTAGCTGACTCATAAGTAGTTACTCCAATCTGACCGACACTCAACGACCCGGTAATGACACTCTTGCCCATCCCATCACCCAAAAAGACCACATTTTTCTTCTCAAACGGAACCCTGACAATCTCCTCGTAAACCCCTTCCTTGATATGTATCACAAACCTCCGGTCCATGGCGTTATCTGGTGCGGCATTAACAGCCTCCTGCACCGTTTTGTAGCATCCGTTATCTTTACTCTCATCCTTACACACCGTGGCATCTACTGTTAACTTTGATGGAAATCCACCTCTGAAAAACCCCCGTACACTATCAAGCACGGAATCCTCCCAGAACCCGTCCCTTTCGGTTTGGGGAGGTCTCCACGATTCCGTTTCATTTCCAAACAAATCATAAGACACCGTCATGCTTAACGCATTGCTAGTTAAACCAACCAAAGACTCCAAGAACAACAATGTTTCATTGACCGGCTTTGAGGTACTATTACCAGCGTTGTAAATCAGACCTCCATAGCAATCATTTTGATAAGAAAGACCCGCACTCATCCAAGCGCGAGCATTCTTGATCTCTCCACGTGTCAAGCTCTGGTTGGCTGATGAAATCCGGTACTGCGAATATCCCAGTACCTCTAAACAAATTTTCGCAGCAGTGGTGATGTTTGGGTTGGTAGTTGATGCTAGGAGAGAGTTTAGGATTGACTTTGCAGTTGTGAGGTTTTGAGAGGAGACAAAGATCGCGGATTGGATGACTTGAAGTGGGGTTGGGTTAGGAGGGACAACATTGGCTTCTCCTAAAGAGGATTCGCATGTTTGAGGATGTTGCGTCGCATTGCAGGCTAAATGGATATCAGTCTGAGTTTGTCTTGATGTTATAGGAGCTGGTATAGATGGAAAGAGTTGTGTTTGCGGTGAATATCGGTGTTCTTTGTTGGTCTTCGAAGAAAGGGTAAAGAAGAGAATGAGAGAAACAAGGGATAACAAAAGGACAATAGCAATGATGATAACAAAGCATTTGGATTTTGAGCTTGAAAATGGTGGTCTATGGCCAAAGTTGTTGAGTGGTTTTGTTGAACCTGTTGGTGAGGATGGTTCTACCATGATGGTGGTATGGTGATTCAAAGCTTTTGCTCTTGAAGGGTGCCGCTATATAAAGAAGATTTGAGCAAATGTGCAATCACCGCACCCTGCGTGATAATTTGACTCCCAAGAAAGAAGGATAGGTTTTGGTTATGGAAGGTCAGTACTCCTGTCTCCTGCCATATTATAAATTCAGATCCGCAACGCTTCTGCTAAAATGGCGACAGCTCATAAGAAAAAACTCTTCATTCTTGCTTACCTTTACGAGAGTGAATGATCAAATTGGTCCACAATTTAGAAATAAATAAAAGGCTGCCTACTTTCTCCACCTTGTATCTCAAATATCAACCTATCAGCCGAGCCGAATAATGATCATAATAATGGTCTATGGCTACTTTAACTAGTCCTGTGCCACACCTCTCCTGCTATATCAACTCATTTATTGCTTTTTAAGTTTATTTTTTTATATATAAATATATTAAAATATATTTTTTAATTTTTTTTCATTATCATATAAAAATCATAAAATAAAATATAAAATAAAATCAATTCGACGTATTTTCTACGTAAACATGCTCTTAAAACATACCACGAACATAGTTACGGTCATAATGCTTTCTCGTGTCAGGCCAATATACATGAAGGCAACAAAAAGATTGTTACTGCAAGTGAATGCTGATTCAGCATGCCAAGTGTCATCACACTTGGCATGATGAGTCAGCATCCAACAAATGCAAAAATTTACTTGAAAATAACAGGAGTTAAAAAATGAACTTACCAACTGTTGCTGTGTTGTAGGTGGAAATCCCAGGCTGGCCCACAGCTAGTGACCCGGTAATTACTGTTTTACCCATCCCGTCTCCTAAAAACACCACATTTTTTTTCTCCAACGGCACTCTAACTATCTCATTGTAAACTCCCTCCTTTATGTGGATCACGTATCTATGTCCCCACTCATTATCCGGTGCCGTATTCACCGCCTCCTGCACCGTTTTATAACACCCGCCATTACTCATGTCCTTGCACACCGTCACATCCGCTGTTAATTCAGACGGAAACCCACCCCTGAACCCCGAACCAAAATCCCCACCCGACCCGGGAGCCGACCCGAGCTCCCAGACCCCGTCACGTTCGGTTTTTGGTGGGCCCCATGACTTGGTCTCGTTACCAAAGGCATCGTATGAGACAATCATGCTCAATGCATTGCTGGAGAAAGCCATCAGGGTGTCCAAAAACGACATCGTCTGCCTAGTGAGAGACGTGTCATTAGCGTACTTCAATGCGTTGGAACAATCGTATTGGTACAGCAAGGCAGCCCCCATCCAAGCCCTAGCGTCCTTGACTCTTCCACGTGGCAGAGCATCATCCGTTGATCTTGTTATGCGGTATTGTGAATTGATTAACGCTTCCACGCAGTTTTTCGCGGCTGTTGTGCGGTTAATATTCCCTGTGGACGAGTCTAGGATAGACTTGACCATTGATTGGGCAGTTTTAAGGTTTGTGTTGGAAACAGAGATTGCTGATTGGATGATTTGAAGGGGGGTTGGATTTCGAGGAACATTAGGGTTAGACAAGGAAGAGACACAAGTGTCTTGAAATCTAGTGGCTTTACAAGCTTGGAGAATCTCAGGTGGGGTGGTTGAGGCAGATGAGGGTGGTACATTTGGTCTGGGTTTTTGTTTTTGTTTCGTGGGGTGGTGGCTGTTTGTCTTTAAAGTGGTGGTGGAGGAGGAGGAGAGGGAGAGGAAAAGAAAGAGAGAAAAGAGAGAGAAAGAGAGCAGTGAAGCCATGGAAATGTAAAGAAAGTTTCTTGGTCTTCTTGAATGTGTTGTTGATGATGTTGTCATGGTAAGTATTTATAGTGATGGGGATTTTGGAATTTAATGTGTGGAGTGGAGTGGAGTGGAGTTATCAAAGATTGAACTTTTGTGAGTCTATCCAATTAGCAGGTTTTGGTTTCTTTTAGGGTTCACGGGATCAAAGAGTTCACGGGTTGATTTGTCCACTGCCTATAAACTTTTTGAGAGAGAGAGGGGTGTCAGTGAGTCTGTCACGGGGTGGCGTGGTGATGGAAGACGAAAGTGGATCAATATGGAAGCTATTGGGTGGGGTTTGCTTTATTAATAATGGAAGCAAATGGTGCAAGAACGAGGATCTCATTGTTGCGGTGGCAAATCCTACACTCAAAGGTGGTTTTCAGAGGTGGTTTGGTCTGGAATATTCAGAATCACACTCTCTTCTGTTTTTTTTTTTTTTTTTCTCCTCCATAAGAACATAAGATTTATGAATATTTTAAAAACAGATTTTATGTTTTTATGAGATGAAGTAATATAGTTAATTATGATTTTATTTAATATTTTTTCTTTCTTGAATAAAAAAGAAAACATTCTGTCGCCAGAGCCATTAAAAACAATTTTTTTTTTTTATGAAATGGATTTTGACATTTGTTAAAGGAGAATTTTGAGTTTTTTCTTTTTTATTGGTTGCCTAAGATATCGGGCAAAATACATAGCGTAGTTGTGATGTCAAAATTCTATTGGATGCTTATTGTGTGCGTGTGAATTTTAATATTTTTTTTAAACCTTTGCCAATTTGCTGGGGTTACGGTATTGGGCCCGTCTTTTAATAGGAGAAAATAAAAGGCTATCCTATTGGGTGGGCTCAATGGACTTGGGCCAGCAAATCTTATCTGAACCATATTTGCAACCACCAAGCAATACTAAACGTCTATATTTAAAGCTTTTTTATAAAAAAAAAAAAAACAAATATATAGTTATGCTAATATAAAAATAATTTTTAAAAATAAAAAAAATATATATTATTTTAATATATTAAAACAAAACAGTTATCACAATTTTACACATCCACTCGAGTTCCTTCCTCTTCCTTCTTCTCCCTTCCCATTTCAAAACCTGGAACCAGGGGTTAATTCAGGCTTTTAGGAAGAATTGTTCCATATATATATATATAATGAAATTGCATTTCCATCTATTAAAAACTATATATTATCATGGATAGATCATATGTTTATATAAAATAACAGAGAACAATTTTAGATGTATTTAATGATTTTAATACTTTTAAAATTAAAAGCTCTCTCAATTTTAAAAACATTAAACTAGTAATCAAACGTATAAATTGCAAGCATGAAACACAGCTCAAAAGGAAGAAATCCTAATCGTTGTCTTCATTCCAAATCCTTGAGTAATGAAGATAAGCTTGGATTATAAACAAATTGATTAAATGTTGATCCAACCGAGATTGAACTTTTACATGATATCATGGTCTGAATAACTAAACTCTTGTGAGTTCAAATTTCATGGATAGCACGAAGTAATATAAGCATGTGCAGCCTAACCCTTTAAATTTTATAATCAAGATAATCGATCCACGGAGAAAAATATGATCAAAACAAGAAATATATATATATGAGCCCTTCATGAACAGCCATAAATGTTTCTACAATCTCTCTACATGTAAAAACGTAAGAACATTAAATTTCTTAGTCTTTGTATCAAACCCTAGTCCACATGAAACAGCATGCAAACTGGTTCCTTGAGGTTCAAGCCAGTAAAGTTTTTACTCTTGCATATAGAGATAAAAAGGTTTCTGGGTTTTCTTGTCGAGAGGGTGATGCCAGAAATAATCAGGATCCATGGGAGTTATTTTCCATGATTTGCAAACGCACCTTGCATTGTGTAAGAGATTATTTGCTTTTATAGAATTTTTTATTAATTTTAAAAATGACTCAGATTATTTTAAGTTTTTTTATTTGTCATTTTTTGTTAGATTTAATTTCTTCTAAAAGAAATTTTCGTTTTGAATTAAATTAAATTAATTAATTATATATAAATATGAAATACTCACTTAATAATATTTTATTTTGTTTGTTTTTCGGTTCATTGTCAATGATATGTGTTTTTTTTTATGTCGTCGTGCAATCATTTACAGTAACATTAGAGTTGTTTCGGCGGGATCATTTCAAGGATGTTCATAGAGAAGCGACAATGAATCTCCATATGATAAATATGATGTCTCGATATCGTGCCCTGCCTAAAGAGATGTTCCATGCCTGCTGCCAGGTAATTGGCCTTTTGGCCTCTTTCTTTGATAATACAATATGGATAGTTATTAGGGTTTGATGTTTTCATTTTCTTTTTTATCAGAGATATATATTCCTTTAATGTGCAAAAGATTAATCTCCCCCTTCGGTAGACAGTTTCAAACAACTCTGTATTGATGGCTACTTAAGAAAACGTCACCCTTCAACTACAGGTCGAAAAAACTCCCTTGTAACAAGTAGATGTTCTGCATTAGCAGAGAAGACATGGTGGAATCTATAGTGGATTGGGAGTATCCCAAGTAAGCTGATTTAACGGAAAACTAGTTTGATGAGATAAAACTTATGCCTTTTTTTCCCTATTCATAAGATACCATTGGTTTCTTTGGATAAAGTTCTCATGATACAGCGATGGAAAGACTTGGGAATAATTCATTACTGGTGCCATCAAAATTCTCCAGGGGATGGTACAAGCTTCGGAGATCAGACAGCCCGTTTTCACTGCTTAATCCTTTGCCAGAGTTCATAAAATCACCAGTTGAATAGTCAATGGGGTAGGTTCAAAATTATTGAAATTCAACCAGCATGCCTTCTCTGCTAACTTAATATAGAGGCCATTGATCTTATTCTTCTTTGATTCGTGTTCAGGTGTCTAAATTGTTGCTTAGGTCCTGTTTAGTGTATTGCAGGAATTTTTACCTGTCTGGTTTCACCTGTTGGGTTCTTTCACTGGCTTCTCTTATTTAATTTTGGCTTCTCCATTGCCGGATCCTAATGTTCGAATTTGACTTTTGGCTTACTGGATTTGATAAACTGGTTCAGTAGTGGCATCTAAGATAATCTGGCTCTTTGTTGTTCCTGTGATAGTTTGAGCCACCATGCTTCGGTAGCTTTCTCTCAGATTTCTCCATTAATTTGATCACCTGAAGCTGTTGCTTCAGCTTAGTTCATCAGCTGCTGTTTCCACGCTGTTTGTGAGCCTCTTCTGCTGCTGAGTTGCTATGAGCTTTTCTCCAGTTTTCTAACGCTGCTATTCTGCATCTCTAAGGGCACAATGACTGAATTTGTTCCCTCTTCTTTTCTACATGATATTGTTTATGAATAAAATGACTTATGATCAGCATTGACACCGAAGATAGCCTTAACCTCTACAGATTCATATCGAACAAGATTTCATATATAAGAACATAATAATTTTGAACCTGAGGTTTTGTTACTTGTAATGTGATACTGATCTTTAATTTTTAACATTGAAGTGGTAAGCTGAT
>Ga0325410_1005217_pt1 | contig 14407 bp, 7 predicted proteins | sample PopdelMetagenome_16_FD_206182 | JGI IMG/M metagenome (GOLD analysis project Ga0325410, IMG submission 206182) | Populus deltoides microbial communities from Bellville, Georgia, United States - Xylem-PdIQD-R3 | ecosystem: Host-associated > Plants > Phyllosphere > Stem > Wood/Secondary xylem... | reverse complement strand
TATATATATATATATATATATATATATATATATATATATATATATATATCCTGTGAATTTGTATCTTGACGCCCTTGGTTCAGAATTGAAGGTGGATAAGCATTCTGTTGGTGGTTGTGGAGGATTAATTAGGAGAAAGAAAGGAGCTGTGGCCATCTGCATGAGCTACAATGGCATCCGAATGGTGTTCATCTCTTGCCATCTTTCTGGTACGTGCCCGATTTCATTCATGAGTTCCTCATCTCAATTTATGTCAATCCCAGTACACGCATGGGCAGAACCCTCTGCTCAATTTTTTTCCTTTGTGATCCCTTGAAATTGCCTACATATATTTCAATTCTCTTTTTACAAATTATAAATTACATTGCAAGGAAGAATCTAAAACCAAATATGGTTTTAATAAAACCCCGTTTTACCTAAAAAATCTAAGTGATTTGTGAAAATTTGTGTGATTTTTTACACTTTGGTCCTTTAAATTATAATTTTGTATAAAACGATCAATGTCCCCAAACAATGAGAGAGGAGAATTCATTTTTTTTTGGATTTCTAGGATATATTACAACATGTTTTAAGATTTAAAATAGATTTTTTTTTTCATGTCTTGAGGATGATTCCTAAAGTATTTCTAGGTGAAAACAGTGTCAAAATTAGATTGAGGTGGGAAAAAATACTTATCAGAAATAATGAGATTTTTTAATCAATGGTACTTATAGATTCACTTGTTAATTAAAATCACTATGATCCAACATTAGACTGCCAAAGCATCCTTGCATTGTTGATTTTTGCGTTCTTCCAATAATTAATTAGTTATTTTAATTAGATTTTATTAGGTGATATAGGTAATTAATATTTTCATTTTTTTTCATTTATCATTTCATGTGACATATATTTAAACTTAAAAATAAAAACACATATGATCATATTAAATACTAAAAAATAACATTTAATTAAAAAAACACACAATTAATGTTTATTAATTTATTTTAATTTTATTGACTTGAAATTTATGGCTAGTAATTACTTTTGATATATGAACTATGCCAATCGATGATCTATATACAATCTGGATCGTTGTAATATATGCAGCTCATGCTCGTAACGTGGAAGAGAGGAATTCACAATGCAGACACATATCACACAACCTTTTCTCCAAGTATAGGAATCCTTACAGCCAGCCTGCTCAAGTCACGGTATGGCTGGGAGATCTTAACTACAGAATACAAGGGATAGAAACACATCCAGTCAGAAATCTTATACAGAAAAACCTTCACAGAGTAAGTTGAATCTTAACGTGACAATAGTACTGTTATCGCATTATCAATCATAATCCGACGAGATCTCAAATTTTGATAATGGCGCAGTTTCTCACCAGCAAAGATCAACTTCTACAAGAAGCTGAAAGAGGACAGGTGTTTGATGGATACTGCGAAGGGACATTGACCTTTAAACCAACATACAAGTACGATGTTGGAAGCAGCAATTACGATACAAGTTACAAGGTCACCGAATTAATTTTCTCTTTTTAGCTGTTTCTTTGACTCGATCGATGGTTGATGATCAGTGCATAAATTTGGTTCTCGTGCATGTTAACGTCTTCACAGGTGCGAGTCCCATCATGGACAGATCGAATCTTGTTCAAGATTCAAGACATGGAGGAAATCAGGGCAAGTTTGCATTCTTACGAGTCAGTTGATGACATTCACAGTTCGGATCACAAGCCAGTGAAAGCTCACCTCTGCTTGAAAGTTAATGAACAGCCATAACCTGCCAATAGAAATCATTTTTTCTTTTCTTGGTGATATCAGCTTGTGTTTTTTCGTGTCATCCCACGCATGCAGGGCCTTTTCTTTTTTGTTCTAATGATAGGTTAAGTATGTGGAGTCATGGGGTAGTTATTAATAATTATAGTTAAAAACATAGCTATGCTCATACGATGTTCGTGCTTTCGAAACCACCCACCGACCAAATTTAACCCCAAATGTTATTTTATTACGCAATCTATAGTAAAATTTTTTAAATTAAATTAAATAAAAGTTTTTCAAGCCCTAAAATTACAACTCCTTTAATTTGTTTATATATATAGTGATAAGAACAAGCATAAGAAATCCAAAAACAAACAAGAAAATAATTAAAATAAAAAAAAGATTGATAATAATTAAAAATACAAAAACAACATATATATTCTAAGACTAATTTGAAGGTATTCTCAATCTTGACCGTTAGTTACCTCTATAAAACCGAGATTATATTAGCCTGAGATCGAATTTGAATCCGATTAAATTATTAAATCTAAAATTAAAATTGTTTTTTTCTCCAAACTAATGGTTTGATGCGTTCAAATATTGTTTAGACTTTATCATATCCATATAGTTAATAACCATATCCGTTCTAATTTGTTCACCTGAAGCCATGTTGCCGACATCGGCTAAACTGCCAGTACCGAGACATTTCAAAATGGATCGCCTGGCTGACCAAAATTGAAAACTGGGTCATTTCCTCGTATTTTAGGCAAAAATTGGAACCCTTTCATTCCCCCAGAGAGTCCAGAAAAAGAAAAAAAAAATGCAGACAAAATGGACGCGTTTGTTGCTTTGACCGATAGATGAAGACATCGACATGTGAAAAGAAGAGCTCCAAAGTTTGCACGACTAAAAATTCGGCTGCTTGTATTTTCAATCTGAAAGGACAAATTATAGTGCTATAATTGTTTTCGAAGAAAAAAGGTACCGTCCGTACCTTTTGTTTCGAGAAGAACACCGCTGTTTTTAACTTTGGTTATAAAAGGGAACCCATGGCGGTTGTACCCGGAATCCGGCTATTTTGAGGTCTGAATTAGTTGGGGTTGGAAAGAAAATAGGTTAAGGTATTGACCCTGTTTAATCTAGTCTAGATTACAATTGACACGTGACTTAAGGTAAAACTCATTCAAAATTCAATCCGTAACCTATAGATTTTTTTTTTAATATTTTATCACATGATGTTGTTTTGATTATTTAAAATAAAAATTGAATTAAATCCTGATTTGTAACATGGATTTTATCTTGGGTTCATACTCGTATTAAATTCAATCCTTGGAAGAAACTAAGTTTAAAGTAATGCATCATGCTTTGATTTTCATGTCCCCAGTTATTTTGTCGTGGCCACGAATTTTGTATCCGGCGTTGCAATTTTAAAAAATATATATTTAAAAATAAAAAAAATTTATTTTTTAAATTTATTTTTGATATCAATATATTAAAATAATTTAAAACTAATAATTTCTAAATTAAAAAAAAAATTGAACTGTCCAAACATCCCTGAAAAAACCATATATATTTTTGCAAACGATCTCGATTCCCAATACTTTATTTCTCGACCACACCCGATGCAGCATCAACCTTAACATGTCCGAACGGGCTTCAATATCTTTTCTCACCTTTTTCTTTCAAAAACTATCTTTATTTTCTCAAAAAGGAGAACACTTCTTCTTCTTTTTTTAAGGAAAAAAAAAATCAGATTCTGTCCATTTTTTCCCTCTTTTGCTCACATGAAACACCTTCAGTACTCCGGGAGGAGTAATTATCATTTTATAATTTATTCATTTAAATTAAGCTATATATTCCGATTGATAATTGATATATTTGAGTGATTTACTGAAATGAGAATAATGTACAGAAATAGCAATAAAAAGCATATTAGCTTTAGCATATAATTACAAATTAAGACTTGTATTTTAATTTAAATAAATGAAATATAGAGCAATGGATCCTCATGGAACAATTAGTTATCTAATCAGTTTTAAAGACTTTTTTAAAAGTTGAAATGTGATTGTTGTAGGAATTTTTGTTTTAAAGCTAAGATAATTTTGATTATTTTTTAAAGTATATTTTATTTAGAAATATATTAAAATAATATTTTTTTAAAATTATTTTTAACATCATACATTAAAATAATTTTAAAATATTAAAAAAATATTAATTTAAAATAAAAAATAAAAAATTTTAAATATTTTTAAAAATACTTTTAAAATATAAAAACAATTATATTGAAAATCAAGTTGCATCCAAGTTTGGCAAAACTGTAAAGCCATGGAACGCGCGCCAACTAGACAAATCTTTTTTTGGTTGGAGTCTCCTTGTTGAAGAATTAGCATGGACCCTACATGCAAATATATGTTCTGCAAATTAAATCACTGTTGTGAATTCTGAGTCTTTGTTAGATTATCCCAATCGGGTTTCGATGATCCTTCGTCAATCATCGGACTCTTTTGGGCTTCTTAACAAAAATTCTAAATAAATAAACCCAACACGTTATGTTTCTCTGTACAAATTTGACTTTGAAATTGCGTTCAATTCAAGCAGTTCTCAATTCTTAGCGTATTTGTCTCTCATATTTCTTAACGCTATACACTATCTTCAATTCACTCTCCAAATCCCAAATCTTCTGCACATAACAATTCTGTTCATTGGTTTTCTTGTAGATATTTTTCATTTATACACAATAGAGACGGAGAAAGACAGAGAGAGAAAAGGTGTTGTTAGCAGCAAGAAAATAGCTTTTTCTTTTTGAGAATGCAAATTTTGTAGCTTTTGAGCAAATTGGGGTCTAAGCTGATCTGGGTTTTTTCTGCCTCAACTGTTTTTTTCTGTTAGAGGTGAATATCTTCCACTATTTGGTTCTTTCCTCACCTTTCTTTTTTCTTTCTCTTTAGAACCTGAAATCAAAAGGTTACGTGTCATGAATTTTATGGGCATGTTGAGCTGGAAGAATCAATCTTTTTTATCTCCCCTTTTCTCTCTTATATTGATTTGAGCTGGTGGGCGTTGGGGACTCTTGATGTTCAGCTACATATTTTGTAGCTGAAACATTCCGGGGCATTACAATGCCTGGTTGGTGATTTCGCTTGATATAGCTTATTCGTGTTTTTGCATTGGTTGTTGAATAGGAAGGCAATATAGCTATAGAGTTGGCTATCCTAGTATTGGAATTAAGTTTCCTGGAAACATATAATCACTGTGCAGGGATGCTTAACTGCCCTATTCATATTGAATTTTTGTACTGCTTGCAATGTAAAATGTAAACCAAGTTTGAAGCTTTCATGTCAAAATTGCTTGCAAGCTGAGGCTTTTCTTCCTTCCCTCTTATGAATAATCCCGCGAGTTTCATGTCGTGCCAGTATCATTGTATGAATGCTTTCTGTCTGTTGGTGATTGCTGAGCCTGCTACATTTTGCGTCTTTTATTTTGGTTCATTTGATTGACTGATTGCTTTATTTTGCAGTTAAGAAATTTGATGATCATGAGCAAATAAACATACACGATATGGGTTGGCTTAGCAAGATTTTTAAAGGGTCCCGCCATAATATTTCAAGAGGGCATTATCATGGGAATCGTGGACAGGATGCTAACTATAATGCGCCTTCTACTTCAAGGGTATTCACCCACTTGATTTAATCTTTCTTGTTAAACCGTTGCTAATTGCAGCAGGAGATGCATAAAATAATACTTCTCTTTTGCTGGCAGCCTGTAGCTTTTACATCAACTATTACCTATAGAATGTTAGTTGCCTTGGTTGAAAATTTTATGGTAGTTAAGTCCAGTCCCTGATCTGCTCTTTATGCTTTGACATTTTTCAGTTTGGATATTGAATGTAGGAAGCATGGTTGGAGCAGGAAAATGAAGATATAGATCGTGCTATTGCATTATCCCTTTTAGAGGACAGTCAAAATGGAAACATTGTCATTGGTGAGTAATATTGCAGTCTGATGCTATCAGCAGAACTAAATGGTTCTCTCACTACACTCATGCTGCTATTCCTACACTTTTTTTATTCATCTTCTGGATTCCTTTGCCAATAACTTTTATTTGTTATTTGATTTTCTGAATTGGTTTATTTATTTTTTCTTCATCCAGTGTAATTATATCAACCAATTATTTTGTAGTGTCATCATTGCCTTTTCAGCTCTGTTTTATCATACTGTTTCATTCTCTTTACATCTTATGATCCAATACACCACAGCTTATTAATAAGTTTCTTGAATTAATGGATAGATAATGAGATTCAAGTAAAAGAAGATGAACAACTTGCCAAAGCTTTACAAGAAAGTTTGAATGTTGAATCTCCTCCTCGATATGGAAATGGAATTCCACATCAAGGGAACACATATCAGCCTTATCCTGTTCACTTTCCAATGGGGTTCAGGTATCTTATTTCTATAGCAGATTAAGTCTGGTCCTTGATTCATTGTCAATTTTCCACACCTCAATGTTATTTTTTATTCTGTGCATTCATTTTATTCATTTTTTATTTATTTACTTCTTTGGGCACTAGCATGTGTAAAGAATTTCTTAATTCTTGGCTAGGATATGCGCTGGTTGCAATACAGAGATTGGCCAGGGAAGATTTCTAAATTGCCTCAATGCATTTTGGCATCCAGAATGTTTCCGTTGCCATGCTTGCAGCCTACCAATTTCTGACAATGAGGTGCAAAATGAAATTCCGAATTATCTGCTTATATATTAGATTGTTGATTCCATGGACCCCACCATCGGTTGTTTTCTTGAATTGTTATTTTAGTGATATGCAATGGCTAACTTTATGTGCATTCTTTCAATATAGTTCTCAATGACTGGAAATCACCCTTATCATAAGTCTTGCTACAAAGAGCGTTACCATCCACGATGTGAAGTCTGTAAACTCTTTGTAAGTATCTCTCCTAGAAATCTTCTGTTTATTTGTCTTCTTCAAGTTGTGTGTTTCATTCCATTGTATGAATGGGCAAGTTTTGGGCAAATAAATTATTTGAACTATGTGTCACCAGAAACTACTCTACTTTTATAAATGCTTAAACTAAAAAATGTTGTCCTTAGAATTTTTGTCCTACCTTTTATTTTTATTTTTTATTGTAAATGAAAACTTCTCTGCCAATGTAATAGATCAGAACTACTTGTGAATGCTCTTGAAGGTCAAGGCAAAGGATACTCATTAGAACATTTTTTTTTAAAATGAGCCCATACTTCATTGTTTTAAGAAACATTGATGCGTACTGTACTTGGATGATGACTGTGAATGAGATTGGTGAGGTTATGTTTACGAGTTGAGGGAGACAGAGAGAATTTGTAGAGGCTATAGATCCAAAAGGTGTTAAACCATATTTAAAATCAATGTGATATGCTTATAATGTTTTATATTGATAAAACTGCAATTTGTAAATGTACTTCTCTTAGAATTTCAGATATATTACTCATATACAATTGGTGTTGCTTTTTTGTATATATATCCTTTGACAGATTCCAACAAACCCAGCTGGTCTTATTGAATATAGGGCAAGTCCTTTTTGGACCCAGAAGTACTGTCCTTCTCATGAACATGATGGCACTCCTCGGTGCTGCAGCTGTGAGCGAATGGAGGTTAGTCTGGATGAATTCCTTACACTTGCAAAAACTTCTTTTTAGGCTTTCTAAGGAAAATCCTGGTGAGCTGGCTTTCTGAAAAGTAATTCATGAGTATAATGCATCTTCTCATCACATGCAGCCAAGAGACACTGGATATATTTCCCTTAATGATGGTCGGAAGCTCTGTCTTGAGTGCCTGGACTCAGCAGTCATGGATACCAAGGAGTGCCAACCTCTTTATCTTGATATACAAGAATTTTATGAACGTTTAAATATGAAAGTGGAGCAGCATGTTCCACTACTCTTGGTTGAAAGACAAGCACTAAATGAAGCCCGGGGTGGAGAAAAACATGTAAGGGCAAATGCATTGAAAACATTTTGTATCACCTACCTGACTCTATTCTTTGGAAATAATTGGCTAACTACACATTGAAGCTATTATCAATTAATTTAGCTATCTTCTCTCCAAGTTTATTCTGCCCATGTACAAATCAAGCCATTATTAACGATCTTCTGATATATCAAGTCATAAAAACACCTGTTACGCTATCAGGGTAGTTGCCATCCACTGATCCTGAAAGGTATTGTTGGCTCAAACCTCAGAAAAGGCAGTTTTACATGTAAAATAACAGATTAAAGAAAGAAAAGGAAAAAGGAAAATCATTTTCCCTCTCTCTACATCTCACTGGGTTATAATGTCGAACATTATTGAATGCGTTAAAAATTGAGAAATTACTTATTCCATGAATTTTAGTAGTGGAATTTCTTTTCAAGCAATTTAATTTGCTAAGTTGGTTTTGTAATTTCTAACTCTTGGACAGGGCCATTACCACATACCAGAGACTAGAGGACTTTGCCTTTCTGAGGAACAAACCATTAGCACTGTAAGAAATTTTGGAATCTTCCATTTTCATTTTGTAATGGACTGATTCATTTTGGTTTCTTTAGTTGGCAGTTAGGAAATTTATATTGCAATGACCATGAATCATCAGGTATCAAGGCGACCAAGGTTTGGAGCAGGGAACCGAGCCATGGGTATGATAACAGAGCCTTACAAACTAACACGTCGTTGTGAGGTTACTGCAATTCTGATTTTGTATGGCCTCCCAAGGTATATCTTTAGTCACTTTTCTGCTACACTTTCACCTGAGGGACCCATGGAAATACTGAAGAACAAGCAGATAATAGGAAATAGAAACGAATATTCATTGTCTGTATGCGTGTATTTAAATACTAAATAGTTCAGCCACAATTTATAACAAGAAGATGCAGTGAGGAACAAGAAACTAGCACATCTCTTCATTTCTTTGACATGCTGCATGGATATTTAGTGGAAGATGTTTTTTTCTGCATTAGTTATGTATTTTAATAGCAGATGTTTTATGCATGTCTTGAAATCTTGATCAATACAGGTTGCTTACGGGGTCAATCCTAGCTCATGAGATGATGCATGCATGGATGCGGCTGAAAGGTGCTTCTACACCCCATGCTTTGTAGAGTCAGTTTTTTTTTATCTTTCATATATTAGCATCAGGATTTGAAGATTTGACCTTTAAATGATGGCTTATTTTCCTTGTAATTTGCTTAAGCAAATGTTAATTGATGGATGACCTTAAATAATTTCACCTATGCAATTGTTTCTTTTGAAGTATTTGGGACTGTTTTTTGAGATTCTGACATTTTCTGTTTTTCTGCAAGGTATCCAAACTCTCAGTCAAGATGTTGAAGAGGGCATTTGTCAGGTGCTTGCACACATGTGGTTAGATTCGGAGCTCAGATCCACTTCAGGCAGCAATGTTGCATCATCCTCTGCTTCCAGAACAACAAAAAAGGGTACAAGATCTCCATTTGAGAGAAAGCTTGGGGAGTATTTCAAGCATCAAATTGAATCAGATACTTCCCCGGTGTATGGAAATGGATATAGGGCTGGTCAGCAAGCAGTGAGGAAATATGGCCTCGAAAGGACACTTGATCATATTCGAATGACAGGGAAGTTTCCATATTGAAGTTCTAAGCTTGAAGTTGCCCTTGCACTATCTGACGTCTCATATTGAATCACGCACTTAGGTGCATGGAAATGGATAAAGAGCCAATGAGCAAGTTTCGAACAAATATAACCTTTGACGGACAGCTGACCTTAGTTAAATGACACAGAGCTTTCCATGTTGAGTTTTTGAACAGTGACTTATCACTATACGCTTCTATCCATAGTCAAAGCTTGGCCTTTTCCTATATGAGCCCAGGGCCGAAGCACATAGGAATTGATTCTCTAGAGAGTAGCTTCAAGAGAGTGATTTTTAAGCCTCTTAAGCTATAGTGACACATTGAATAGGTTCTTTTTTGTTTGATATAATAGTATTCTTATGATAGAATTTCATTCTCTCATCTCTGTCTTCACTTTGGAACTCTGAAATGAGAAAAGCTATATGCAGGAGCAATCACCATCATTTTGTACATGTGAAAAAAGAATCGGCGGGGATACAATGGTGGAAATAAGAAAACCTACATGCAAATGACTTTTACTTTGAAATGGTTTCTTCTTTCCAAGTAGTTTCACCTAGTGATGGACACCATAGTTGGGCTGCTTCAACAACAGAGTGAAGTTTAATAATTATGATTTCAGTACATTTGCCTGAATTTTCAACAGAATTGATACCACTTCCTCCATACTAGGTCTCCTTGCTGGTTCTTTCATCAAGCAGGCTACGCTTACTTTAGCCAAGCATAATGGGAAGTTAGTCCCACAACTTCCTTTTAGAGCAGGATCGACAAAGAAATCCAGCTCAACTTCAGGGTTTTTATTCTCCATGATAGAAAATATTTCCGTTGAAAGGAGGGCTTCCCTGCCATCCTGTGTGAAAACAGCATCTTTCCCTGTGATCAGTTCCAGCAAAATGACTCCAAAAGCATAAACATCAATCTTGGGAGTCACTTGTCCTTCCCGTACGTACTCAGGCGCCATGTAACCTATAGAGCCCACAACATGTTTTGTCATGGCAGCGCTTGTCGCTGCTCTCGCAAGACTGAAATTTGCAATCTTGGCCCTTAGATTCCCGTTTAACAGAACATTGCTGCTTTTGATGTCCTTGTGCACATAGGCAGGTTCGGTGAAGCTGTGAAGATAGTAAAGTCCATTCGCAACATCCAGAGCAATCTGAATTCTCTGTGCCCAATTTCCAGTTTCTTCGAACTTTTTACAGGACAGCCAATCTCTAAGGGACCCATTTTCCATATACTCCAAAACAAGGTAGAAACAGCCACGATTTTGGCATACACCTTCAAGCTTAATCAAATTGAAGTGGTTGATCCTCTTCAAAATGTTCACTTCCTTTGTTACATCTCTACTCATCTTCTTGACAGCTAAGATCTCCCCACCAAACTCTCCACGATACACAGAGCCATTTATTCTACTTTCTGAACTGAGATTTTCAGTAGCTTTCCTTACCTCTTCGAATTTGAAGACTTTCAAAACTTGCTCATAGCTTGCAATTTCGACACGAATGTCTTCTGGCACTGCCTGTTTTCTTTCTCTACCTCTCCCAGAAACCTTTTCTCTTGTCTTTTTGCAAGAGAGAAAAGCGACAGCTGTAATGATACTGATGACTAGCAAAGAGCAAGCTGCAGCAAGCCCAGCAGACTCATAAAGTTTTTTCTTTGATCCTCTATTTCTAGGACTCAAAGCTGATGGGGGAGAAATGTTTGGGTTGCTGTGAATTATTGTTTGTGAACTTGTAGGTTGAGTAGGCAGAGGTATGAGAATTGTTGTATCAGGATAAAGAGTTGGATTTTCTTCCATACCATTTGCATCGAGTATATCCTTGGTGCTTACTTTGAATCTGTCAGCAATATCAGGAATGTTATCATCTGAGCTAAGTGGGTAAGTCACTAGATACTTTGTTCCTCTTATCATTTGATTCGTTGTAGGGCAAGCACATCGAAGTGGTACTTGCAGTTCCTCACCAGGCAACAAATCATATTCACCATGTATATTCAAATGCTTAAGCGCAGCACAAGTAGATAATCCCTCGTAAGTTTCATTCGCTATGACATAGTAGGTTCCACGAGTAGTCGTGACCTGAATTGTAGTGTTGGCCTGGTAATATTGGCCAAAACAAAAACAATTTACAGGAACAATCACCTCATTGTTGGTAGGGAACTCTGATAGCCTTGTAACATTGTTGATTCTTGCCAACTCTTCTTGGTTTGCCGACGTAAGGGCTGAGATTGAAGGCACCGAGTTAAAAGAAGGTTGAGATTTGAAGATCAGAAAGGCCTGGCAAGATTGGTCCTGGCCATTGTAGGTGTAAAGAAATGCAGAGGATGGTCCTGCATCATCATTGGCGTTGCAGTCTAGTGCTGAATCCTTCGAGTAGTTTTGTTGAGCAATAGCATATGAAGTGAGAAAGCTGAGAGTGAGCAAACTCAGAAAGAAGTTTGCCATGGTTAACGTTGTTCAGGTGAGGAAACAACGATGAGGAGACAAATTTCAGAAATACGAGAATGATAAGGAATATATGGACTCATGCTAGGGCTATCAATAAGCGCGTTAAGGATTAAAAAATCCTTGAAATCGACAAGTTTCGTTTACTTTTGTTTCCAAAAATCAAGCCCTTGATACAAAAAATAATTTGTCCGAATCTATAAAATGTACAACAGTGATCTTGACTTGACCAAGTTTCATCGTTCCGTATTAACGTTGTTTTTTAATGAGAGGATCATTCTATCTTGGCTTGACAAGTTGACATGATTATGTAATAAGGTATGTTAATCCATTCGAGGCAGACTTCGGGCTGGCCCGGGAAACATGTCTTAGCAAGTTCGGACACCGGCCGGACCACCCCGGCTGGTCAAGCATTTAAATTTGTATTTCGTCTTGAAAACGCGTTTTTTCAATTCTAGCTAGCAGCTAGCTTGCATTTGACGTCCTTAGCATTCGGATCGGTGAGTCAGCCCAAGTCTATTATTATTTTAATTTTTGTTCGAAATAATATTATTTTGGATAAGTTTTTTTAAAAATAAAATGATATTATTTTAAATAAAAATTATATAAAAAAAATGACTAATTAAATCATTTGGATTGAAAATTGAGTCATTAAATAATCTAATTTTGACTAGATCAACTTTTTTTATGATTCAAAAACAAATAGATTAGATCCAAAGTCATCAAATTAATTCACAAAGTCATAACCATGTTATAGGTTATAGAATTTTATTTTTTTTAATCTAGTAGTAACCATGTCATCCAGGGGCGGACTTGCAACAAGTTTCGAGGAAAGCTCGACACCCCTAGAGTTTAAAATAATAATAATTTTAGCTGTTAAATTTTTAATAGTTATGCATTTAGTCCCTCCAATTTATTTTCTAACCTCATTATAGTTTTGATGATGATACCCAGTTAGAATTTTCTAATTCCACTCCCAGCGTCACCGATCATCGAATACACTGACTGTTTATTCATGCATGGGTACATAATACTGTATTATTGAGAATCCCAGGATTATTGATGGAGGATCACCTGTCAAATTATAAGAAATTACTTGGAATGGCTGGGCCTGGAAATGATCAACGTTGGACCAGGTCGTAATGTAATTTTCTAGTTTTTAGTGAGAACCAGTCAAAGATTCTGGTGTGGGGAACGCCCTGCAACGTGCTGTTAGCAAAATGCTAGAGAAGATCAAGAGGAAAAGGGTGTCAACTCTCCAAGAAATACGAGTAACTTTACATATTAAAATCCGAGGAGGACTAGGAGAGGTTCAGGCGAGATTCGGAGACAAGGGAGGCTCACCTCCAGGCTCCACCTTACAGCCCAGGCCTATTGAATTTCTCCTTCCCCTCACACGCCGTTACAAAAATTATATATATATTAGTTTTTTAAAATATTTTTTTATTTGAAAATATATCAAAATAATATTTTTTAAAAATATTATTTTTAATATTAATATATTAAAAAATCTATGAATATATAAAAAATTAATTTAAAAAAATATTAAATTTTAATCAACCTTCGTTTGTGTCATACTCTCAAATAAAAGTTTAATTTGTTACTTGATCCGGCCCAAAATGGTCTCATGAGCTTCCATTTTCATGCCTAATTGAACATGGAATCAGTATCTTCACAAACGATAATTTTTTATTAATAGTTGTTAAACTTAGTTTGATAGTTACTGATTTTTTAGTTAAATTGAGTTAAATATTAACCTAATAAAATCTAATTCTAATTGATGTAGTGAAGTTTTTAGTTATAAAAGTTTATCGGTCAAAATCTAATTAGACCAACATTAAAAAAAAAACAAGACAATATTGTTTTATTAAAAATTATAATTTTTTTTTATTTATAATGACGGATCATGGAGCTTGTGTTCATCACGAATATAAACTCAAAAATCAAGATAAATCTTTTTTAAGAATATCAAAAATAAATGACAGAAAATTTCAATTTTTCATTAAAAAAATAAGACTCTAATTTATAATAATCATTTTAATTTTTATATTTATGAAAATTTAAATAAAAAATTGTTTACTTTTATTTTTTTAATTAAGATTATCATAAAAGTATTTATTAATTGAAAAAAGGAAAAATATTTTATATTATATTTATAGTAAAAAGTAAATTTATGATATTAACTAAATATAATTTTAATGTTTTATATTAATAAAAATACATTTTATATTTTTCAAAAAAAAATGGAGGGAAATATTCATTCAAAACTATTTTTCTATGTCATTAGTACCATGTCATCACTAATTTGTCATATCATCTCTTGGCATTGAGGCCATAAGTGGTCATTGTCACTCAAATAACACATCAATAATGTTTTTATACCATACATCTCAGCTTTTCGATTGTTACAATTTTTAAAAAACATTCATTTAATATAAATAAATAAATAAATTTTAATACACTTGATATTTTTTTTTAAAAAAAAAACACGTATTTATTGTATTATTATCTCCTTGAAAGGTAAGCAGCTTTTGATGATGATCTTCCATTAAAGTAAATTAAATTCAATTTTTTAGCAACCCTATTTCTTCAC
>Ga0325410_1005216_pt1 | contig 14408 bp, 12 predicted proteins | sample PopdelMetagenome_16_FD_206182 | JGI IMG/M metagenome (GOLD analysis project Ga0325410, IMG submission 206182) | Populus deltoides microbial communities from Bellville, Georgia, United States - Xylem-PdIQD-R3 | ecosystem: Host-associated > Plants > Phyllosphere > Stem > Wood/Secondary xylem... | reverse complement strand
TTTATTTTCTAACAAAAAAAATTTATTATTATATAATTAAATTAAAAGAATTTCTAGATCAAGTATTTTGATAGGTATTTTTATATTAACTTTTCAACTTAATATTTGATTTTAATCGAAAATATTCGGTATTTAATTTCAATCAATATATTTATTAGAATTTACTAGAACATATAATATAATTTTCAATTTATTTTATTGAGCATATATATATCAACTTATTAGTTTGCAATTTAAATTTTTTCTTATGAAAAAAAAACATTAAATTACAATTTTAATTAATTGAACTGTTAAAGAGCTTGAAACTTCTCCCTTTATTCTCTCATATTAAATTACAATTTTAATATAAAGTAGTGGTTGCGTAAACTTCTCCCTTTTCAAAGTGAATTAGTTTTACACCTCTAGTCCTATTTGCTTCACAGCAAGACCAATGGATCATCCATATATATATATATATATATATATATAGAGAGAGAGAGAGAGAGAGAGAGCAATTTGGCTTCAATCAATTTAAATGAGGCCACAATTATCATAAACATCCTGTTCCACTTGATAGGCCGGCTGCGCCTGGGAAACTTCTCTCTTATTTCTTCTGGACAGATCCTTGTAAATAAAGTTCCTGATGTGGATGGGTGTTCGTGCCCAGGATTGTAAAATGGCCTCTTGGATTGAAGACATCCCGTGGATGAAAAGGGTCTTCATGATCAGTTTCAAGTAACGAGTAATTTGTTTTGACGCTCAAACCATCCACGTTTTGAACCTTTCCCTGCAGCTGATCGGAGATTATGGGCAGCTTTATCTGGCACTGTCAAATTGAGTTCTTGATTTATTTCCTGTGGGGGAAGTATCAAATATCTCATTTCTATGAGCTGATAAGATCTATGATTATCAGCACCTACCCGATAAGTTGGTTCTTATTTTGCTTCTTTTCGGCTGCCAGAAATTGTCTTAATGCTATGATAAATCTTGTCTAAATTCTTTCCCATGCCTTCAATTGAACGAACAGGAGCACACGCGTGTGCAGAAAGAGTGCAGAAGAGAGATGGAGAACCATTTATACGTATCTGCTATAGCAGTCAAGCTGGAAGTATGAAGAATCTTCTTCTTCTTTGTTTGCTGGGCGTGTAGGAAAATACGCGCAGAAAAATTAATTTTGTCCAGTTAAAGTGATGGCTGGTCACTCCCTTCCATCAATCTAACACTATTATATTCACTAGTTTTATGGAAATAAATTTTTGTTGGTATTTATATTCATAATCTATTGGTATATATATTTCTGATGAACTCACGGACAAAAATTGTTAATTGAAAAAACTCTTGTCTATAATTTATGGTTTGTCGATAATAAATATACCGATGGATTTACAGATGGATAAAGCATGTTAAAAAAATATATCTGCTTCATTTTGTCGGTATCTCCATCGGTAAATTTAACATGTCACCGATAGAAAAACCATATGTAATGCCATTGATGTTTTTATTTGTCTATCGATATATCCATCGATAAATATAAAATATCATCGGCATAATATTATCTATAATTTCATCAGTTGTTAACAGCAGCAGTGATATTTGCAGTAATTCTTTTTCAATTCTCTCTGAAATATATCGAAGGAGTTGTTCTGTCAATAGTCTCGTTAGTAATATTTTTAAAATATTTATTTTAAAAAATATATTGAATAGAAGTTAAAAAAATAATTAAAATCAATTATTTATTACAAATTTAAACATTTATACGTTCAAATATAATAAATCTGAAATAAAGGCAGCGCTGGAGGAGGAGGTTGGTTGTCGTCGGATCATAGGGCCAATTAAGGTGCGCATAGGCACCACCCATCTGTGATCTCATCTTCATTACTAATTGGTAGAGTTCTTCATAATCAGCAGTGAGTCGTTCATGTTTTTCATTAAGATGGGTCGTCCAAGCTTGTACTCGTTGGTCTAATATCACCGCAAACTCCGGAGTTCTAGTGTTTGGAATCGATTATGAGCATCCAATGGTCAAAACACTACTGGTCGTCTACAAGTTCTCGGTCGTAGTGTTAGAGAGTCCATACACTCGATTTCTATTTGGTCCACTAGACGATCCTATCTCCAATCACAAATCGGATCGAGATCCAGATAAGTCAAAACACTACCAGAAATTCACTAAATAGCAACAGATTTACCAATAGAATTTTTCTGTCGGTAATTTGAGGTCGAAATTACCGACGGAAATTTTTTCGTCCGTAATTCGGTCAGTAACTACCGACGGACACTTTCCGTTGGTAGTTACCGACTAATTAAGGACAGAAAAGTTTTCGAATTAAAAAAAAAAGGCGGATCGCTGACGTGGAGGTTTTGGCTGGGTTATTTTTACCGCCGGAATCACCGACGGATTCAAAACGACAGCTCGTACAGTGACGTGACAGGTTCGCCGTTTAAAATGCCGACGGAATCACCGAGGGATTCGAAATGCCAGATCGGTACGGTGACGTATCAATTTTTTCATCAAAATCACCGACGACATCATCGACGGAAAAGCCATTGGTGAAACCGTCGGAAAAAGTTAATATATGTCCTCTCTGCCGACCCTCTCCTCCTCTATTTCTCCTTCTTCTTCCTAATCCCAACTCTCCCCATCTACAAACAACTAGCCCCCCCTCCCCCCCAAACAAAAATCTCCCTCATCTCAGCACAACAAGTTATATTTCTTGAAGTTTTGTGGTCACAGCATTCGTGTTTTGATTTACCGATGGATTTTATCAATTTTTGTAAGTAATTCTTTCTTTTTAAATTTTAACATTTAATTAAATGTCAATTTTATTGTTTTTTTAGTATATGTATTTTGTTTGTAGATGTACATGTTTTATTGTTATTTCTCAAACAAACTTGTAGTATATGAATGTATAATTCTATACCTATTATGGTTTGTTTTAGATTTTGTAAGATCGTATTTGTTTGTAAATTATTAAAACTTTATGGAACTACCGAATTACATGTGCTGTTTTAAAATAATTAATAGCTTGCTTAATGGGTCCGTTTAAAATTTTATTAATGGTATTGCGGAGTGGTAATTTCCATAAATTTATATATATTAATTTGTATGGACGTTGATAAATGATAATGAATATTTAATATTTATGAGAAGTTGTGATTGGTTTGTTGGAGTGGTAAAGTAATATTTTTGCAAATTTATTTACCTAACTTAGTTAATTAATACATGATGTCATCATAATTTTATAGAGGTTCGATATAAGTCATGGATGATCGTTCATGGATGTATCGAGATTTACCCCAAGGATTGTGGATGATTAATTATTGTAACGAGGTTCAGGGTTTTATTAATTTCGCAACATCAGGAAGTGTCAAAATAAAAAATATCTGCATCCAGATGTTGTAATGATGCATCTTCTACACAAAGGGTTTATGGAGAATTATTAGTGTTGGTATGCACATGGAGAAGTATTTGTTAGTAAGAGAAGAATGGGAGAAACGGTGGTTGGGTCTACTTCTAGTGCTAGCAACGTGCATGAAGCGGCAAATGACAACACTAATCCTTATAGAAATATGGTTATGGATGCAATGAGAATGAAACAAGGTAATGTCAGTCAATATCCAATCGTAGAAGAAGAACTTAATGTCAGTCAATGTCCAATCTTCAATATGGTTATGATATCCATAATGAAGATTGTGATGAAGGTGATGACAATTCAATTGATGACGAAGAAGAAGAAAATTCTGACTAACAATAAAAATGAAGCCCTATGTAAAACCCTTTTTTCATGTAATTTAGATTATGGATGATATATTTTGTAACACGAAATATTTATTACTTGAAATGCCACAATCATGAAATAATTACTTGCAATAATTATAGATCATGGATGATATATTTTGTAACACAAAATAATTACTTGAAATGCTACAATCACCGACGTCCATACCGACGGAATAAGTCTGTCGGCATTACTTGAAATGCCACAATCACCGATGTCCATACCGACGGATTAAGTTCGTCGGCATTTCACAGAGAGTTCGAAAATAATTACTTGAAATGCCACAATCACCGACGTCAATACCAACGGATATAAGTCCGTCGATAAGTTGTCGGCGGGTCAATTTTACCGACAAAATTACTAACGAACTGTGCGAATTCCAAAGGGTTGTGCATTAAATGCATCTTTGACCGCGTCATCTTGTCGATGGAATTACCGACGGACCATGAAAAAATATGGAGCGTCATTAAAAATTTTGGTGCGAAATTCAAAAATTACCGACGGATTTTTGACACTTCACCGACGGAATAAATTAAAATAATAATTAATTTTATATCCATCGGTAAAACTGCCATATAAGTTCCTGCGACCGCCCCTTCAGTTTATTTTTTCTTCTCCTTAGTTTTTCACCTTAAATTTCGATTCTTTTCCTCTCCATTATTCAAAGCTTTCACCTGCAATCTCTAGCAAGTTTTCTTGTGAATCTTCATCAGTTTAAAAGGTATGTGTTTCTTCTATTTTATTTTACTTTAAGGGTTTTTTTTTTTTTTGCTTTTTTTTTTGTTATGTTTTTTGTTTTGGTGTATTTTTTGTAATGTAGATAAAGTATTGAATTCAACACATTATTAAAGTAAGCATATTTCATTCCTAAAGTCTATAGTTTTTTTTTTAATTTATTGAATATTTTTTATTGTTGTATTGACATAATTATTATTAGTTAATTTGTTGAATATTTATTGTTAATGTTGAATTTACCTTAGTATTAGTAATTGAATATTTTGGAATAATTGTTAATTTTACTCTATTATTGCATGATTTATGTTTAATTTTTTTCCATTAATTTTAATTGTTAGTCTAGAGTTTTTATTTATTTATTGAATATATTTTGTTGTTGTATTGGCATAATTATTGAATAATTTGTTGAATTGTAATTCTTAATGTTGAATTTACCAGAGGATTAATAAGTGAATATGTTGGAATAATTAGTATAGATTGGGTCAATTGGTTGTGGCTATTGTTAATATGTGTAGGTTTGTGGATTTGGGTAGTATCCAGTATAGGGGAGGTGCTGTCAAATTTTTTTGTAACATTTGAATTTAATTATATAATTATTTGTATAGAATTGTGTAGATGCGTAGAATGAAAATCAGAGTTGGTCGCTCACGTATGGTCGCAGCTAGTTCGTCTAAGAGCGAGGATGATATTTCCTTAGGTGCCTCTCAAGAAGAGGCACCTACACCACCTGCGCCGTCAACCGATATTGCATCTTCCAGCGCTACTTCACAGCGCAGAGGCGGCGTGCCTTCGCAGCGGAATCAATTTACCCGCAAGTACGAGGCACAGTGGAAGGATGACCTTTCAATGTAAGTTTGTTAAGGTTTTAGTTTTTTTTTTTAATTACAACATAATTTATGAAGTAATCACTATTGAATTTATTTCATTTATTTTCAAGTTCACAAACATTGAAGCTACCCGAGTAATATTATCGGCGTTTAAATCGTCGATGGAGATTCTATTGTTTCAATGGAGTCAGATATCCAATCATCCTGAATGGATGCCTCAAATCAATGCATGGTTTGACAAGTTTGAGGTTGGTGTTAATTTATAATTTTCAGCTTATTAAAATAATTATAAATAAATTATTATTTTTATATAAAATTAATTTTTTATACATAGAACAAATTCTGTTGGGACAGTGAGAATAACAATACAAGATTTTTTTTAGACAAAAAATTATGTTTCAAAATGTAATTTTTGGTTGCGTGAAGTAGGTTGCGTGATTTTTGGTATGAATCACAAAAAAGGACAAAAAAACTCGTGAAAGATAGGGGTTTCCAAGGCTGGAACGATGTTGCGGTTTGGAGGGATTTCAAACCGATATACATCCCGGAAGATATATGGCTGCACTATCTTGAGCACATGACGTCTGAGCGGTTCACACGACGCTCACAGTCCGGTGCTGGCAACCGGAAACGACCAATTCATGGCTCGGTGACAACGCACACTGGCGGCTCCGTCCCGTTTGCTGCACATGCAAAACGGATGATAAGATTAATTTAAATAAAATATATCGTTAAATTAAGTTGTTGTTAATAAATCTTTTTTCATTATAAGCTACGTCTCTTGGACGTGAGCCAAGCCTGATGGAGCTGTTTGTGGAGACGCACGTGCGGAGTCAAGACTGCCAAAAAGGGGCGTAATAGTTCGTTGATAATCGTGCTCAACATTTCGTGGTATGTTTGTTCAACCATTTTATTTTGTAAGTTATTATGTTTATTGAATTGAATATGATGATTACTTTTTTTATTTTCAAGAGACCTATAATGATCGGTTGAGGGAGAGATACGAGGATGATATTTTAACTCATCCGGAATTCGATCCAGATTTGTGGATGGAGGTTGGATCGTCAGGTGGACCTGATAAAAATAGGGTGTACGGACTCTCCAACAATACGGCCGACAACTTGTGGTCGATCCGTAGTGTTTCAACCGTTGGGAGCTCCCAATCAATATCGAGCTCCCAATCTAAGGAGTTCGTGGCCTTGCAGCAACACACGGCTCAGCTCACCGAAAAATACGATCACCTATTAGCGGAGTACGCACAACTCAAAGCGTCTCATGCACAACAAAAAGCGGAGTCTGAACAAATCAAAGCATCTCAAGCACAACAAAGAGCGGAGTCTGAACAACAAAAAGCGGCTTATAAACAGCTTCGTGAAATGGTCATGAACATGGCAACACAGAGTGGAACATGTGCGCCTAATCCTTTTTGGTCGTATAACCACCAGCTTCCTTCTCCAGGATCTCCTCCTCCTCCTCCAGCTCCACCTTTATATTAATTTGTAATAAATATTATTTACCTTTAAAACTTCATTTAATATTTTTTTTTGAAACACATTCAGTTTGTAATGAATATTATTTAACTTTGATTTTTTGTTTTTGATGTTTAATATAAATTTTATTTGCATAATTGGTTTTTATCACCATTAATTTATATAATTTTATATTATATATTCTAAATAATTTTTTAAAAACAAATTTAGAAAAAAACTAATACCAAGGGTTTTACCGACGCAATGAATTCGTCGGCATCTGACAGAAGCATTCAATGACGCATTTACAGACGGATATATTTGGTCGGTATATCAAACACTCACCGATAGCTTTACCGACGGACTTAATCTGTCGGCATTTGACAGCAGCTGCCACACTTACCGACGAATTTACAAACAGATATATTTGGTCGGTATTTCAAACACTCACCGACAAATTTATCGAAGGTACGTAGCCGTCAGTAAATCACGATATCACCAATGGAATAAAAATCCATCGGTTTATTTCAAACGGGAAACTTTTTTTTGGCGCGCAAATTCCGTCTGTAAAACCATCAGCAAATGATTTTTTTGTTTTTCGGACCGATATAGCGACGAAATGGGGAATCACCGATGAAGGAAAAGCCGACGGACTGAATCTGTCGGTGAAAACGTCGGTAAATAAATCACCGACGAACTTCTAATCACATTCCGATGGAGTATTTCTGTTAGTAAAACTGTGAAATCTTGTAGTGAAAGATCATCCATGTATCTCTTCTTTAATCGGTTGTTATATGTATCCTAGAAAGAAAATAAAATTCGTGGAAATAATAACTTAACGAAAAAAATGACTGAAAACCAACATACCACAAAGTGTTGAGCTCGACTATCCAAGAACAGCTGCATCCCTTTTTGGCGGTCATCACTCTGCACATGTGTTTCAATAAAAAGCTCCATCGGGCTCGGCTCATGTCCAATAATCATAGTCTGCAAGATAAAAATTTTATCAGATAAATATATTTATAAAAAACAACTAATAAAAAAATGGATCTAAGAAAAAACATTCCTACCATATGCTCCGCATGTGAAACAAATAGAATGAAGCCGCCGATGTGCGTGGTAATGTAACCATGAACATGCCGATTCTGATTTTCCATACTAGACTATGACCATTACGTGAAACACGCGGACATCATGTGCTAAATTTATTCCACTCATACAATCATATACGACAGTCTGAAATCCTTCCACGCCATTATGTCATTCTAGCTTGGAAGCTTTTTTTCTTATGCATATTTTTTGGTTTTTTTTTTACGCCTCATACCAAAATCACACAACCTATATGGTACGAATTAATTATCTATTAGTAAATAAAAAATAAAATCTTCATATTTGAAATAAAAAAAATTGTCCTAAATTGAATCTTACCTAATTGCAGCGTGATTCTCCCAAACTCTTCTCGCAACATTATTATCAGCTCTCTCCCATTCAAATTTCCCTTAAATTAACAAAATTACATAAGAAAATATTTAAGTTAATATTAACATTGAAACTTGAAAAACATATATTGACCTGCGGTTTCCATTCAAGGTGTTTGGAAACCTGACTCCATTTAAACAATAAGATTTCCATCAACAATTTAAAATCTAGTTTTATTGTTCTTATAGCCTCAATGCTTGTAAACCTAAAATTTCATTTGTTAAACAAAATTATTTTTTCAAAAATTATTAAACATGTCATTGTGAAAGCAAAACAAACTTATATAGAAAGGTCGTCCTTCCACTGGGCCTCATACTTGCAGGTAAATGGATCCCGTTGTGAAGGGACCCCCCTCGACATTGTGGCATCCCACTCGACGAGCCTGCATCATAAGTCGATGTTTGTGCCTCAAGTGCCTATTCTTGGTCAACACCTAATGACTTGTGGTCGTCAGTATCGATGTTAAAAGAACTAGCAACGATTCTATCCTCGCGACATGTAATAGACTTTCCTCTAAACATCTACACAAATTAATAGATAAGAAAAATTAACAATTCATATTTTTTAAAAGAACAAATTGGCAACACCCCCTATATGGGAAACAACCCACAAACCGATTGATTTTATTCAGTTTCTTCTAACAATTTAGCATAATTCAATTTCATAGAAATTGTTTTTTACGTGATAATATTTTTAACCATGAATTTACATTTTTTTTAATTTTCAAAAATTCAAAATAATAATTAAAATTAATCCTACATATTTAATTGAAATTGAACAACAAATTTGAAAAACAATAACTAAAATTCAACAAAATAATGCAAAAAATATTCCAATAACAACTAAAATTCAACACATTTATTAATTCATAAAATTGTTAAGAACACAAAAATGAACAAAAATGAGGAAGAAAAAAAAACAAAAATAATGCAAAAAAAAACACATAAAAAGGGAAGAAAAATGAATGAAAAATTATTACCTTAATGACATTCTTAATTTCGGCTAATAATTAAAACAAAATAGATTGTTAATAAACTCAAAAAAAGAAAAACAAGAAGAAAAATAAAGAAAGACATCATACTTGAGAATGAGAAGAGAAGTGAATGTTTGATTTCGATTAAGAAGAAAAGAGAAGAGAAGATAAAGAGAGAGGAATGACTTTGAGAGAGAAAAAGGTGAAGCCTCGTCTAATCTGATTCTTGTCTTTTAATTTAATTTTACCAACAGAATTACTGACGATGATTTCATCTGTAAAGTCAAATGAAAATTTTTAGAAAGCTCTTTAAATATTACTAATGACTTTTCATTCTATCGGTGATGCTGTTGGAGAAAAAGTGAATAGTCAAAAGAAAGAATCTTAATTATTAGCGCATTGAAAAGTGAATAGTTTTCATAGTCACTGGAATATACAGACAAACACATTCCGTCAGTATACCTTATGTAATGAACACCATAAATAGTGTCAAAGAGAAGGGGAACAATTCTCACAGTCATTGGAATATATCGATAAACACATTTTATTTGTATACTTGTATGTAATGTACAGCTTGTCGGTATTTTCATCGATGTAAAACATTGTCTCATGCCAAATTGTATTTGTATTTCTTATATATTCATAATGCAAATACTTAAATTTATAACTGCACACACAACACAATAACTCCAGTGCACGTCATAATAATAAAATAAATATTTCCTTGTCATTCAATAATAAATTAACATCATTGTCATTACATTGAAGTAAATTTCATCCGTAAATTTTATATTATAGTTTATGACATTACATATTTGTGTTGTGTAAATTAATCAGAATTATCTTCTACTTCGTCAATTGACTCTCCTTATCTCCATCGCAATCTTCTACGTTGATTTTGTTTCTATCATTTTCATTGACTTGTGTATGTCCGCTGATATCATTCAACTCCTCAGCATTAACATCAATAAAAATATTATATTTCTAACAAATATCTTCCCCTCATAATATGTTTTTGATATGAGTCATTAAGGATGAGAGAATATTGACAAGTTCCCACACGAAGGCACTTTCCCACCACCATCATACCTTGGAATGTGGTTGATTCTCATTCTCAATTGAAGCTTAAAATAGTATGAGATAAATGTTAAAATCTCTTCATTAATATAGGCCTCACATATCGAAGTCTCAACATGTGTCTTGTTTTTTTAATTTTCTCTCAAGGTTGAACAAGTACCTCCATGAAATTAAATGAATGTTTTAAAAATTTAATTACAATGCATGTGTAATCCCTAATCCCTCAAATAGATACGTTTATCTATAATGGACTAGACCTTCAACTTTTGCCTCAAATGGTAAATGTAAGGATATATGCTCCATCGAGTCGAGAAACGATGAAGAAAATATCATCTCAAGTTTGCATATTGTCTAGACAATATTCTTTTCAAGCCTTTTCATGTATTGTGTCTGCAACTTGTGGGAGCATATATCTCTAAAGAAGTGATTTATCTCCATAAAGTGCATCTCATATCATCTTTAACAATAAATCTTAATAAGCTAATGGAATGAGTGTTTGCATAAACACGTGACAATCATGGCTCTTCATTCCATACAATCTGCAATCCTTCTAATTCACCAACCTTGATATGTTCGAGGCATATCCATCAGAAAAACACAAATTTTTAAGCCATTGGTAGACAAGTAACTGTGCATTCTTGTCTAAGATGAAGCTGGCTTTGGAATTTGTGACATGTGACCCAATATAAACCGACTCCATATTTTTATGGTGACAAAATAAAGTTATATCCATTCTAACCTTGATGTTTTCCTTTGTCTTCCCCTTCACTTCCATAACCGTGTTAAAAATGTTCTCAAACATGTTCCTTTCTATATGTATGACATCAATGATATGACAGAGGAGATTGGTTTTCCAATAAGAAAGCTCCTAGAAAATACTTTGCATTACCCAATTGTGGGTCAAACCAAAACCATAAAACTTTTGTTTATTAGATTGAAAACCAAACACAATGTCATTGTACTCCGACACCATGTCATACAATTTTTCACCCCAAAGAAGCGGTAGTGCAACATCCCTTTCAACTCTGCCAACAAAAAAGTCTTTTCTATTCTTTCTGAACATGTGATCTACTAGCAAAAATCATCAATGACGGTAAAAAAAAAGATGATTTACTGTTGTTTGTTAGTGTGAATGCCTTGTTAATTTCTATAAATTATGAACATGCTAGTTTTTCATGCGTGCTTCAACCAAAAACCATTTCATAAGCTAGAAAATTATTGATAATCCACATTAAAGTTGTCTTCATCAGAAAATTATGTTTTTTCGATGCGTCATAAGTCAAAGCCCTCGATGACCATAAGTGTTTCAACTCATCAATCAATGGTCGAAGACAAACATCTATATTCCAACCCAGACTATTAAAACCTGGTATGACCATAGATAAAAACATGAATTCTGGTCTCATACACATTCCTAGTGGCAAGTTATACACCGTGAGCATAACCAGCTAATATGAATAAGAAGCATCAAATGATCCGAATGGATTGAATCCATCAATACATAACCCAAGACGCACATTCCTTAATTCTGTTGAAAACTAAGAATGTACATCGTTAAAGTGTTTCCATGCATCACCATTAGAAGGGTACACCATCACTCCATCCACCGCATCATGTGATTGATGTCATATCATATGCTCAACAGTCTTTGGTGACATGAATAACCTCTGTAGTCTAGGTGTGATTGGGAGGTATCTAAGTTTTTTGTATGCAACAAGAGTCCTTCCCTGCCAATCATGGGTTTATAATGAGAATGACTATATGTTTTATACTCGGTCAACTTTGTATTTTCAAAGTAGTACAACATGTAGAAGTTTGGACACATGTCAGTTTTTTAGTATCATAGACCGAGAGATTTCATCATGGACTTAGCAACATAGAAGTTCTCTTTCAGCATGTTCCTTTCATATAAAATATTTTTCGCCCATTCGACAATTCTTTCATGATCAGTCTCACTCAACCCATGATCTGACTTGATGGTGAACACATGTGCAAAGACCAATAATTTATTGTGATTTGTGAAACCATCCTATAATGGTTCCTTAGAATCTTTTAAAAGATTAAAAACCTTGGTTGTGTCTGCATTGGGTTCTACGATTGGACATTGACTGACATGACCCTGAATCATTCTCATCGCATCCATAACTATATTCCTAAAGAATTATTGTTGTCATCTACAACTCCATGCACGTTATTAGAACTAAAAGTTGACCTAACCGTTCTTTCTATCATATTATCGTGAGGAACATATGGTTTTTCGTGTGCATACTAACACAAATATTTTTCAATAAACCTTTTTCGTAGAAGATGCATCATTACAACATCTAGATTGATAAACTTTTTATTCTTACATCTCTTGCATAGAAATCTAATACTCATTCCACTAATATTTCTCGAATTAGATAGTGCGCAATTAATAAAACCATGAACCTCATTACCATAATTCATCCTCCATAACCCTTGGAGTGAATCTCTATACATTCATGAACTAAATATATTTTGCAAAAATATTAATTTAGCTCAAGTTTATTCAATATATTTTAATAATACTCTTAATTCATTATCAATTATCTACATAAATTTAAATTTCTACAAATTTACTAAAGATTTCAACTCAGAAATAAAATTGACAAAATATAAAGTGGACTAATTAAATAAGTCATTATTTATTTCATCACAAAACACCTAAGTCAAAAATTCAACATAAGTTTCAACAGTTTATAAACAAATATAATTTTACAAAATTTAAAACAAACCTTAACATGTACAAATTACAAATCCATACAATAAATTTGTATGACAAAAAACTATAAAATAAGTAAACACCCAAACAAAATATATATACTACAAAAATATGCAAAAAATTAACGTTTTAAAATTGAGTTCAAATAAAAAAAAAGGTAGATTTGGTTACCTAAAGTGTAGAATCCTCAATAACATTTGAACCAAAACATAAGTGCTGATAAACTGAGTATTGTGATGGCTGAATTTGTTGTGGGAGGTTGAATTGTGCTGAGATTGGGGGGAGGGTGGCTAGTTGTTGCAGAAAAAAATGTATAAGGAAGAAGGAGAAATGAGGGAGGGGGAGAGGAGGGTTGATCACCAGGTCATAAATTAAATATTATCGACAACATTACTGATAAAATTATTGCTTCAATAATTTTGTCGGTCATTCTATCGTTAAATATGTCGCGTTACCGTATTATTTGCTTTTTGTTAATCCCACTGTAATATCCTCTGTAATTCTCTTGGTATATATCGAGGAAATTTTTCCGTTTGTATATTTACGAATATACTTTACTATTAGGTTAATTTCATTGGTAATGCCGCCTGTAAAAAGTTACACGTTATTATATTGTTTGATTTATTTTTTTTATTTTTTATTTTTTTACTGTAATTCTCTCTATATATATCAAGAGAATTTCTTTATCGATGTTTACTAATGGACATTATGTCGGTAAATGTTATCATATATCGAGAGAGAAAAATTTGTAGTGTTTTTGTCTGTATTTACTAATTTTCTGGAACTAGAGATAATTAAGAAAGTGCAAGTGAACGCAGCTGATAGCTGGTGGTTTTAATTCTAGAAGGTAGATACAGGATTCCAGGAAACTTTATTCCTTGTTTATCTGCTGATAAAGGAAAAGTATATTATTCCAAGCAAAAGCAAAGCCCTGCAGTACTGAACAAACCGACAAGCCCCGCTTCAAGACTCAGGTTGATTCCTTCCCATTCAATGAGGCAAGCCCATGGAAAGGACTAATTAGGGTAAGGAATTGAAGGCATTTCTTCAAAATCAAGACAACGCCATTTCATAATGAAAGTAAAGAAAGACCTGAATCTGGCAGGACCAACAGTTGTTTATTAAGCAAAATTGGACAGGCAATGATAAACTCCTTGCACATATAATATAACTGATCTGATCTTCTTAGCGTCACAAGGGTGACAGATTTTCTCTTCCTCGTTTTGAGCCTACCATTAGGCCATGGCTTCCGGAGCAAGCAAACCCACTGCCTTCATGCTCTTAATCCTTAATATGGGGCTGTATTTTTTCATGATAATAATCAGTTCATGGATTATAAATCATGGA
>Ga0325410_1005214_pt1 | contig 14409 bp, 13 predicted proteins | sample PopdelMetagenome_16_FD_206182 | JGI IMG/M metagenome (GOLD analysis project Ga0325410, IMG submission 206182) | Populus deltoides microbial communities from Bellville, Georgia, United States - Xylem-PdIQD-R3 | ecosystem: Host-associated > Plants > Phyllosphere > Stem > Wood/Secondary xylem... | reverse complement strand
AGTCCCAGCAAGCAAACAAAGTAGACAATTTTTGACTAAGCAATTTGTGGTTTTGTTTGAATCTCATAAAGGTGCTTTCTGCCTTTCTTTTCATTTGCAATTTCCCATTTGTCCATTTCTTAGCTAAAATGCGCCAAGAACAAAACACAACACACTGTGGATGAATCTCTTGGATTTTTAAGTGCAAAGTCAAGTCTAGCTATCCCCACAACATTTATGATCACCCATCAATACACTATGTTAGAATCTCCTAGATCTGGCTCAAATGCCTAATCACCCTATCCTCCACCTCACTATCTTAGATTTGATCCAAGAATTGGCTATCACAAATAAATCTCTCATTAAACCACTAAATTGAAAGTGATTAGTTTGACTAAAACAGGATTACAGTGAGATTTAGTGTATATACATACTATAAATGAGAGAATATCTTGATTGTTGAGAAAGATGAACTTCAAAGGGTTTGTTTCATATATTGGTTACAAAAAGTTGCTTTTTTTTCTTTAATTTATTACATTTGTGATTAGTGTGTTAGGATTTTATGAGTATAATAAACTGATATAGATACCTGTATTTTTTATTTTATAAAAAATGATGTTTTAAAACTTTATCATGTTTATTTATTATTGGATGCAGTCAAAAAAAATTAATTTTTTTTTTAAAAAAGTGTTTTTTTACACATTTATTTTAGTTAAACTCCAATAAACCAGACCTTCATCCTAGGCAATAATGCCTTTTACACATTATTTGTTGGGGCAAAAAGAAAATATAAAGAGCCCACCAAACAAAAAATTGAGTTATCATGACAGCAGAAAAACGGCAACTAAAGGAGATTGATTCCCTCATCAACAAACCCGAAGAAATCTATCTCTTACAAAGTGACCAAACTTTGCACACACACACACTCTCTCTCTCTCTCTCTCTCTCTAATTCCCTATATCGCCACTCTCACCCTAAAGCAAGTAGACCTCACTCTCCTGTACGACCTGATCTACAAGGCATTGCAGACAACATTAATGGATAAAATGAAGCCCAGAGATTCTCTGCTTCAACTAGCCAGTCTAACACACCAAACACCCACCTGGCTGAACAGCTCCACATTAACAGTTGCGCGTGAGAGTCACGTGACACTACCAAAAAGTTTGTGAAAAGGTTAAAAAATCCTTAAAAATCCAATCTTTGTAACACTCACTCTCAAGAAGTATGTTATGTATCATACAAGGAAAGAAAGTTAAGAAATAAAGAGCCTCAAATCCCGGAAAAACTAAAAAATAAACACATAAAAATCATCATAAAACCTTTAAAAATAATAAATAAATAAAATTTAAGCATCAGCAACAGTACTCGTAATAAAAGCTGAAAAGAAGCAAACAAGATCCACCTCGAACCTCTCTCCACTTCTATCATCTCCCTCCTCCTCCTCCTCCACAATCCCCCCCCCCCTCCCCCTCCCCCCACCACTTCCACTTCCACTTCCACCTCCACCTCCACCTCCACCTCCACCACTGTCTTTCTCTCTCTTGTCAATAATTTGTTCTAGGGAGATAAAAATAGGTGCCCATATCTTGAAAATCCAATATTTTTGCACTAAAACAAATAAAAATCCCATCTTTGTATGGAATCTTACTCTATTCCTTTCTTACACAAGTTCCCACATCCTTATTTTCCTTCCTTTTTATTTCATTTTTGTTCTTGTTTGTGTTCCATTTAATATCTCATATTTTGTCATAGAAAGATCAAGTCTTTTTGTAGTGTTTTTTAGGCCAGAAAAATAAGTGGAAGAAAATAGTGAATTGGGTTTTTTTGAAAAAATGAGAGAGGATGATTCTAATTGGTTTTCAAGATGGGAAGAAGAGCTCCCATCACTTGAAGAACTCATGCCTTTATCACAAACCCTAATCACTCCTGATCTTGCTCTTGCTTTTGATATTACAAACCCCACTAATACCACCAATACCAATAACCATAACTCCTCTCTGCATCAAAACCAGCCTCTACCACCACCCCCACCACCACCGGCTGCGGTTTCTCCAACCCCAACTAATCCATTGGCCTCACCACAGCCTAATTCAGGGGATTTTGCAACGGATTCTGGGGAATTGGGCTCAGGGGCTGGTGGTGATGAGCCTGCAAGAACCCTTAAAAGGCCAAGGCTTGTTTGGACTCCACAGCTTCATAAGAGGTTTGTGGATGCTGTGGCACACTTGGGGATAAAGAATGCTGTCCCTAAGACAATAATGCAGTTAATGAATGTCGATGGGTTAACTAGAGAGAATGTTGCTAGTCATTTGCAAAAATATAGACTTTATTTGAAAAGAATGCAGGGTTTGTCTTCTGGTGGTGGTGGTGCTGGTAATGGTGCTGTTGGTGGTGGAGGTGGATTGACTGGTGGCAATGATGCTGCTACTGATCATTTGTTTGCGAGTTCGCCAGTGCCAGCCCATTTTTTGCATCCAGGGAGGCCTAATTCGGATCACTTCTTGCCGTTTGTGCCTGTAGCTGCATTGCAGCATCACCAGCAACAGATGGCGGCTGCAGCAGCTGCAGTGGGACATCCCCAATTGCAGGGTCAGTATCATAGGCCGATGGGGCACTTTGGGTCGCCAACAAATGGTCAGTTTGAGCATCCATTTTTGGCTAGGCAAACGCAGCAGCCTGTGCATAGAATGGGGGCACCAGTGCACAATACAGTTCCTGGATATGTGGAGGATTTGGAGTCAGCGAATGGGAATGAAGGAAGGAAAGTTCTCACTTTATTTCCAACAGGGGATGATTGAATTTGGGTAATTGTGACTTCTTCATTGATCTTTCTCTTTATGGTTGATTTGGCTCCTGGGTTTTTGTTAAATTGGTATTTGCTGGTAGTTTTGTTAGAGTTCAATTTAGAAACTTTGTTGTCATTACTGCATTAGCTGCCGCTGCTGCCGCTGTCGTTGTTAGCGATTTTAATGGTAGATATTGGTCTCGGGCTTCCATCTACAAATCCCAAAAATTCCTTGTTAATTCATTGTAATATCGGTGTCCCTTGGGGTAACTGGGAGTGATGGATTGTGTCCTTTATGGTGTCTTCAATTCTACGGGCTTCGACATGTGTAATTAAGATGTTGGTAGCAGTCTGTATGTCCTGTCAGCTCCTGTTGACAGATTGAGATGTCATTCTTGGCGGAAAAATAATGTAAGCTTAATCCATGTCAACAGTTGTTACAGTCTTGAGATATTGGGTCAGCCTGGATTTCGGAGAGGGTTTACATCCCAAGGTTGTATGGGAGTCGGCGCGATGTTGTTCTATTTTTAGTCTTCTTCTTCATTGAGGCTCTATTGTCATTGTTCATGATGGGCAGCTAGAGCATTTGTGCTTGCTGATGAGGATAAATAATGATGGCAAGTGCATTTTATCATCTTCAGAAATCTAAGCATGGGTTTGGTAATTGGTATCCTTGGTTGGCACATTGGTACTTGGTTTCTTGGCGAGGTCCAAAAATCTCTCTACTATTAGAGCCTTCGGCCTTTTTTCTGTTTATTACTCCTGTGTTGTAGAGTTGAGTGGTCTTGTTGTACATTGTGTGACTCCATAGAAGACTTAAGACCCTGAAGAGTGGTTCTTTTAAAATCTGATGTTCTTATAATGTTTAATTTAATTTAATGTCCCAGTTGAAGTGGCTGGAGTTTATTTGTGCCCATGACGATGTCTCTGTTTATTGTGTTAACTTGTATATGTTTCATGTTGCATGAATTAGGCACTCAGGTTTGTTCCCCATTTAAAGAATGCAACTGCTTATAAGCTAAGATATTTCTGATATGCCTTTTTTTACTCTTGTTGCTCTTGTTTACAACTGAAAGATGAACAGTAAAACAAGCAGCAGGTATGAAACAACTTAGCTAGTATTCTTTTCCCTTGTACTCAACTGAATTTAAAGAATTTAGAGATGATCGAAGATTTCGGTGCTGAGATTATGGATATTAAGGTAAGAGTTATTATTCAGTTTATAATTTTGCTAAGATTCTTCTCGGATGCTCTTTCTGCTGAGTGTGCACTTTGCATCTCTATGGCATGGTTCTTTTCAGTTTCAAAAATTTTGAATAACACCAATATTTCTTTCTATATAAACTCTCAGCAGCTGAAAGTTAATTTTCCATGGATTCTGATGTTTAGAATGTGGATTAAATCTCGACATGCATTGTTTAAACCATCAGCACAAATGTCCCCAGGTTTGAGAAACTTCCTTTGACCTGCTTTTGATTTTGATGCAAAATGAATTTTCACTCATATTTTTACCAACGAGCTCCAGCCTTTTTTCGCTGGAGCTACTTCACAATTTCTTGTGACATGCCTGAAATTGTGTGCTCGCTCTCAACATCAACAAGGTTATATAAACTGTTGTTGGTGACCCTTAATTGGCTTGTGGAGGCTGTACAATCTATTATGTTCATGCATGTTGTCCCTCTCAATGGTTTTGTTTGATCTTCTTTAGAAAATTTGACTCCTTCTTTGGAGTTGTTCAAGTTTGAAATTGTAGCCATTACAATTTTCCACTTTTCGACACTCCATGTAAGAACTTCCCATTTAAATTAGTAGGTCTTCACAGGAAACTTTGCATCATATTGGCCAACGTTTAGTTATAAATTGATTGGAAAATATGCGGAGACTTGGAATGTAAAGAGGGTTTCAGTTGAAGTGAATGTTAGCATTTCTGATTTCCTCTTCCCACCCACATCTTCACACAATCTTCTATGTTCCTTCATTTTTCTCATGATATCTTACAGGTATAGTGTATCGGGATATTAAAGGTTTCTTGAATGATACTATTCTTGTATCAGAGACAGCAACATGCTTCTTTTTATCAAATCGGTTCTCCTATTCTTCCAACTTATCAGAACATTAAGAGATCTGAGATCCTGTTCCCTTAATAAGCTCCTCGGCTGCTGGTTGATCTGTTGGGGGATCTTATCTTCATTGCCTACCCTAACTTTGTTGCTCTTCTTTACTTCCAGTTGTCTATTATTTCATCCAAGTTGCCAGTTCATTTCTCCACTTTGTTGGATTTTGTTAGTGCATGTACTAGCATGTCTAGCTAGGCCTATATGTAGCTCACATAACCGTGTCATTTCAGGCTCCACCCTTTTCCCCCCATATTCCTTGAAACAGATGCCATGGAATCTTATTTGTGTTGGGAAACATAATTGATATTTTTCTAATGCTGAGAATGTGAAGTGATAGCAGGCATAAAAGATGCATTTTGCATGCCATTGTTGAATTCTTTAATCTAAGATAGTGCCCTTTTTATTTTACTGCTGGCATTCAATGTTTCTATGTGCACTTGAGCATGCTCTTAGCTACCATGATTTTTTATGGGGCACGTTGAGGTTCAGAGCAAGCTATATAAAAAAGAAAACCCTAAAGTACCTAGCTTGAAGGAAAAACAAGAGCACATGGACAAGCTGGTGAGAGAGGTCACGCGTATGCATTACCTAGGTTTGTAGTTAGTCATAGGTTTAATTGGTTTTTGTTTTAATTACAGGATTAATTAGCGGTAAAGTCAGCACTGTTTAGGTTTTGTGGTGTATTTTTTTAGTCTTGGGATCGGATCTGCTCTTCTTGAGGATAAGACGCTTATTTGAGCTTCGTGACTCGCATGATTTCTTCAGAGCTCAAATCATCCAAGTTTTTTCCCTTGAAATCTTAGGTCTTCTAAACCCCAAAATCTTATATTGATCAAAGATAAAACTTTTGTATAAGCTAATAAATATTCTTCATTTATTTTCACTCTTTTTACCCTACCATTTCTCAAATCCAAACCAAACCAAATATTTTAAAAGTAATTTTTATTCTATGTAGTGATGATCCAATTCAATATATAATGCTAATAGGACTCCTTTACTCTCATCAGCTGCAAACAATAATCTCATAGCTGTCTAACCACTGATTATAAATTGCACGATGTTAATCTTTGGCAAGATAAAAAAAATAATCTGAGCAGGCTATACATTTGATTATAAGAAAAAGGAAAAAAAAAACTGAGATTTTTTATAATGAATTGTGCTAGAGAGGGATGTGGCCCCACCAAATCATCTTTCAATTTCATGTGTGACTCCCAAAGCCTGAAGGCATGTTTCCTTCTCCTCCATGTAGCAGGTAAACAACAACCTGGATCCCACCAGATTATTAGATATTATCAGAAACAGTGGCATTACTAGGTACCAAGTCCTGATCAGATGTGGAAAGAAAAGTTAAGTATGCCAAAGACAGGCTGCCCCATTCTTGCTTTGTTCTTACCTCCCAGTTTCCTGGTCATGTTCTTGTGAATAAGAAGATTGCCACGTAGCCCCCCTCCCATACTTGTTAAATTGGTGGTTTTGGCTTGGTCAACACCAGTAATCTTAAAATGTTCCAATTTGGTCCTTGCGTTCAGAATTATTTCATAATGATTTTGCATTCGATACCCAATACTTGACGTATTTCTTTCCACCATTTCCTTGCGTCGATTGGTTTTCAAGTTTGCCTTGATATTTATATACCTAGAAGGACGTGCTACACAATTTTAGATTTCCAATAATTTTCTAATTATTTTTCTTTTAAAAAATAGGCCAATGAGGTTTTTAACCCAGATCAAATTATTACAAGTCAACTCAGAATTTTTATATAGTTAATTCTCCCTTTTATTTTCTTGTGAAATCAAGTTCTGGTTCAACTTGTTGAATTAGTCTAGGTTTAACAACTATGGTAAGAACTTCAGGGTTATCATTGTTATATAGCACAAAGTATGTTAGGTCATGAATTCAAGCAAAATAATGATGATAATGATAATAAAATAAAGAACTTGGTATTTAATTAATTTAACTGCAAGAGGTTCTCAAACGTCATTCACCGTGTTTTTTTTTTTTTTTTGTGAGAAATAATTATCTCACTTTGATTTGGATCATTGGCAAATGAAAGGCAAGCTCAGATACCCCTACCTAATTTCTGAACTTTAATATTGGGAAAATCTGATCTGATCCGATGGGCAACTCAAGATCACACAACACTAATTCTTATATTGTATTCTTGTCAGACAGCAAGAGAACACCTCCAACACTGTGACAGTTCAGAGTTCAGACTATTGATTAAAGCAGCTAACAGTGCATTATCTACAAAGACGACATGTGGGATTTGTTTAAGACAATAATCATGGAATTAATTGGTAGTTACCAAAGCATGATGTGATTGAGCTGGCAATGATGTCCCTAACCCATGTGATTCCATTGCCTTTATTTCACTAGTCAACGTATTAGATATTTGGGTTGGCTGATGGCCATCGCTTTAGACTTAAGCAAATCACCATATTGGTCATTGCCAGTGCTTAATGCCTAACCAATTATTATTAGATCTGAGCATTAACCCTTTTAAGTTTTAAGTATGATGCTGGAAAGGTGAATGAGCAAATAAAATAGTCTCATCATTACACACACTCCTTACTAATTTTTATAAGATTCACAAATATAAGCAGAGACCACCTAGAACTGGAATTAAAAGAGGTTTATAACTAAGTCTTTGAACAATCCTAGCAACAGGGAGTTTCCTAGTATAGAGAAATCTGCATGTAAATCAGTAACACAGCAATTCCCACCTGGCTGTGACATTAATGGTTTTGAGAGTAATCAAAGCTAAGAGGTTGCTGACAGAATGGAGCCTGCAAAAAAAAAAAAATTAGTAATTTAGCGAGCCAAATATTTTGGCTGCGAGTAAGTGATTCATGGGGTCACTTGCCCCACACAATAGCTTGTAGACTTTTCTTCCCCTTTTTTTTAATAAAATAAATATGGTCAAATTTGAGGTTCTACCCCTGCCCCACCACCCTAAGGACGAAAATAAGGGTAGAAACAAATAACAGAAATTCTAAAAATAAATATTCAAATTCAAGATTGTAAATAATAAATTATAGCCCTACCTGGAAAGTAGCATGTCTAAATTGATCGTATGAATGTGCATACATCATTGCAGTGCTTGGCCATTGAACATATGCAGCATCCCTTGAAGTCTGATTTGATCCCATTGCACAGAAGGGGCTCATAGCTGGGTTTGCAGCGGGGTGGTAGCCAAGGGAGGCTTGTGTCCTTGGCATCTGACCCAGCTGAGGAAAATTGGGATCATACTGCATATAAGGAAGTGGAATCTTCTGCATATTGAATGGTGTCAAGCTAAAGCTCTGATTAGCTGGAAGGCTCCTAACATACCTGCACAACGTTCAAAAGCAATTTAGTTTGAATAATAAAAAGCAACCTTCCGTAAAATAGAAAATGCAATTGAGGTAACAAGAGATTCAATTGTTTCAAAAATAATTTTAAGAATTGAAATTTTTTTGAGAATCAATCTATGTCCGATCTCATTTTGGAGGAAGTCTTGTTCTCCATGTGTGATTGTTACAATTTGTTTATTGACAATTTTTCTACACGGCAAATAGGGAGACCAGCTAAGAATGCATCAAGGCCTCAAATCATCACAAGCTAGCAATCAGCCCACAAATATAATGAAATATTCCTTACCTTTCATAACTCCGATCATAATCTGGATCAGTGCGATCCTTCTCCCTATCTCTGAAAATGGCAACTCGAGATGACATACCATCCTTTACGAAGACATTTTTTTCTGGATCAACTACAGAGATCCTGCACTCTTCATTCTCATCCTTGCTTGAACTTAAATTTTTGCTATCTGTAGGGAGCTGGGGCACAGTATCATCTGCAGTGGGGCTGCTAGGGCTACTGAAGATGCGAGCTCGTGCCCTATCATACTCCTCCTTCCTCTCTTCCACACTTCTCACAGGACTCCGTTTGATCCCGAACCCGTTAGGGTCATTTATGGACCCTTTGTTAGGCCGAGGTCTAATTGCAAGCTTAATCATCTCAGGTGAATCACTTCCCGACTGTTTAGCAGGAATTTCAGATAGGCGAACCGCGGGATATCTGCATTCAGCTGTTTTTTGCACCAGAATCTTATTTGCCAGACCATCAATGCCATTATCCTGTACCATGGTTATCAGCCCATAGTGTTGAGCAACTCGATGTGCTGCAAGCCTAAGATAGGAGGTAGGGAAATGCTGGAATTCAAATACTTGTTGGTCAGGGTTTTGCAAAAACCTCTGGATATCAAGTTCCATCCGCAAAACTGATCCAGAAAATTGAGAAACAAAATAAATCTTAGAAGTCCATAAAGAATAACAGAAAAGAAAAGAGAACACCATAATAGTTTTCACAGGAAGAAAAGGAAAATAACTACAAAATACTAAAAAGCAAAATCCGACTACCACCAAGGCCCCTAGAAATAAGACTACAAATTAACCAATAAACTACATTAACTTCATAGAAAAGCAGACATTTCAGCTAGCACAAAAGTAAGCCAAAAGGCAAGCTATATTGAATTCATTTGGCCTCAATCTATAGTTTTGTTTTGATGCAGCTTGATAACAGAAAAAACAGTTGAATTAGAAAACCAAAATGCACGTGCCAATATGCTCATGGGTGCAAAAGACCATGCCCTATTCAAAACTTAAAAACAAGATAACTATTCAAAAGTACGCTTAGAGAGGAGAGAAAAAAACTCTTCTATCCATAAAAAAAACAACTGTCATTGAATTGAATTCTGTACTTGACAAACACAATTAAACTATATATCCAACAATCCAAATCCTAAGAAAATTGCAAGGGTTTGAAGAAAAAGCTCAGGGAAGAATACAGGCTTTTTTCCTCAACCCCCGCTCTCTTATCAATTGGAATATCAGAAGGGAGATTTGATGCCTAGAACTTTCAAGTACAATGATAGCCCTAACATCATCTAGCATTTTAGGTTTTCATACTAATGCATTGCTCCTGTAGTTCTTGTCAGTGTCTTGATTTGAAAGTTTGCCATGGTTGGACATCCAACAGACATATGCACTCAACACAAATGTCTGTGTCTGTGTACAAAGGGTCATAACCCTGAATCTATCTTGTTTGAAACCCTGTTGCCACTATCTTAGTTGATTTTGCAGTGTTCTCATTTTTTCCCTTGAGAGTTGGATCCTGGAGCACCTCTGCGGGCCATTGAAATATAGGAGTGCCCTTCATTCTATGACAGTTTCTCTTCTTTACCAGTGTCTAACCAAGACCAGTCGTGGAACTAAATTGAGGCTAAGGGAGGCCCCCCACCCCCAACCAAAAAACAGTTGGGAATTACCATTTTATTCCTAACAATTCTGAAAATTTTAAGGCTTGGGCTATTTCATATTCAAATTGGCCTTAGTACTATTCTAAATTAGCACCCCACTCGTGAAATTCTAGTTCCACCCCTATTTCCAGGACCAAAACTGTGTTACACAGCAGCAACATCCACTTTTACTTAATAATCCTAAACAATCAAAACTGTCTTTCTTCAAATAGAATAAAATACTCTCTTCTAGCCCAACTACAAAGGGCATTCTCAACAGCACCTAATTTGTTAAACATAACAGGCACATGAGATTTAAGAGAGTAAACGGAAAGTAAGTTTGAATTCTATTTAATAATGTGATATCAGAGCCCCGATTCTGTCAAGGTCCAATGTGGATATCTTTAATCCAATCACTTTGCCTCGCATTGGAAACATAAAAAAAATCCATAACACAACTTAATCCTAATCAAGGCAACGCATCCACTTCTAAAAATACGCCAGGTTTACATAAGAGCAGGCACGTCCAGTGCTCCAAGGCCTTGGACTTTATTGGAGTCACAAGGTCAGACAACAAGGGGGATGTTAGTTGAAATACCTTAACTCATGTCATTTATCAGAAATACAGGCATTTAGTTAGTGGCAATAACAATGCCTTGATAACAGAGTAGTCATTTCCATATCTAAAATAAGACTCTGCATCTGTAATATAAATATTGCACCAAAGCCCTGTAGGATGCAGTAGTGAACTACAATAATAATCAAATCGCACTTAAATCCAGAAGACTAAGAAATCAACACCTGATCTATTCTACATTCAGCAGCAAACTATTCCCTTCTACAACATCACTTACCCCAAGTAAGTGAAAAGCAAATCTTATTAGGGGCATTAAGACACTCCGGTCAGTACCTAATTCATTATAAATAACACACCTATCGTCACTAATTAGAAAACTATTAAAGAAGTCGGAACCGAATTTAAGCCACATTCAGCACCAATCCATTCCCTTCAGCAGCACTTGCCAAAAAGAAATTATCACATCAAGACACTTAGGTTAGTAGCTGACAGGATTAGAGATAGCTAAGCTAAAGTTATAATTTTTGTTCATGTCACATTATACTTTCCTTAGCAACAAAACAAATCTATAATTCTCAATTATTTAGCAACAAAACAAACCTATAATTCCCAAAACTTAAAACGCAGATCTAATCTGTCTAAAAGCTCCTAGATAAACCAATTTCCAGATCAACCAAACCTCAATTCCCAAAGTTAAAGACAAAATCACAAACCCTAAAAAATCCATAAAAACACAAAATTCACCAAACACATCAACAAAATCCCAGAAAGAAAAATGGCCAAGCAGATCCAAATAAGCTAAAAACTGAAATTTTGAGCAAAACCAACAAAAACCCTAAAAATAGAATCAAAGAACTAACTGGTGAGACGGTGACGTGGGTTCTGTAGAGCCTCAACTAAGAAAGGATCCATCATTGACTCCTTCTCATTAATGGCTGCCACTGCTTGTGGTGTTGTTGACTCCATGATGACGATAATAATAATATATCACCACTCTCTTTGATTCTCTCTCTAAAAACTCCTTTTTCCAAGCCTCTTCTTCTCTTGCTTCTTCTTCCCTGTGTGTATAGAGAGGAAGGGAGGGGAAGGGAGAAGTCAAAGAAGGGGTAGAGGTGTGTGTTAGAAAACAAAGGGTTTCATTGCTTGATTTTAGAGAGAGAGATAAGCCAACCCTTTGTTTTGTTTTATCTCTCTCTGTTTTCTAACCAAAGAGGAAGAAACAGGATGGCTTTGTGTTAGATTTTATAGTGGTGTATTTATTTATTACTATATACTTTTTTTATTATTATTATTTTAAAAAAATCCAATATTATTTATTTTATTTCATTTATCTTTTTGTATTTTTTATGTTTTCTTATATTATTTTGTGGAAAAAAAGGAAAAAAAAAATCAAAGTCTTAAGCCTTAAGTTATAATGCAGAATTTGTTGCTGTGATGGTTATTGACTTTTAAAGTCTTTTTTATTTAAAATTTTTAATTTTTAAAATTTATTTTTAATATCAATATATTCAAATAATTTATATATATATATATATATATTCAGATTTTTTTCAAACAATATTCAAACGCGTTTGAATCACTATTAAAATCTTGAGTGTTATGTTGTGGTTTTTGGCCATTATAAATGGAAATCAATGGGTAAAAAGAGTGTTTGGGGTGTAATAATAGTTATTTTTAAAAAATTAATTTGTATACTTATAATATCACAACAATTTAAAATTATAAAAAAAAAATTAACAAAAAGTAAATTGTACAGCTCAGCCGACACACCCAAGAGTCACAATCCACGAGGCATGAAGATATCTTGCTCCTTCGGTTGTATTGGATGCTCACTTGATTTTTTATTTTTTATTTTTTATTTTTTTTCCTTTGTAGGTGTGGTTTGCTTACAAAATTGTATAGCGGGACTAGTTGGTAAAAGAGACCGAGATGGGCCAAGTTGCTTAATGGGCTTAAGGCCATGAAAAATACATAGATCAGGCCCAATCCCTTACAAATATTGCTTGCAAACATCTGTCTGTCAGGTGTGTTCTTGCATGCGTAATTTTTTGTGTTGTCTTTTCTTGCACCGCAAGTTATACTAATCTTCCTCTCTTTCGTCACAAGGCTAGTAGGAGAGGGTAGGAGTTGCCTCGCCTTTGGAAATACAAAACCCCCCGACGCCAGATGGCTATTGTTTAATTCTAGATTTTGTTTCTTACCTTGCAATGCAAGTTTCCTAAATACATTTTGGTTCATTCCAAGATAGATGACGGTATAGATTCCTAAATTGGCTTGATTATTGTCTTCATTTTCAAGAGGAGCGACAAGGTGGGATGGGAACATGCTTTGCCCCCTTTAAGAACAAAGTGACGAGGCAAAATAACATTTATAGAAGATTATGCTTTTCGTTGCAGCTGATGTAGATAGATGCGTGTTGATGGAGGTAATCGACAAGTTGGTAAATGTGTTGAATAATTCTGATTGCATCACTCAATACTTACCATTTTGATTTCAAGAAACAAAGAAGGTAATCCCAAGTTGACTCATAAAACCATACGATATATGATTTTACAAGTTAATGTATACTTGCCGTGATAACTCAATTTAGAAACATGAAAATTAACAAAATGAGACAAAAATCAATAAACTCGATAAAATATCATTAAACTAGTTATTTTATTACCGATTTTAGGTTTTTATTGTAAATATATACCAGTCGTCCATTGTGGACTATGATTGTTATGGGTGGTGGAGGGGTCATCATCAAGAGTGGGAGATGAATATCATTGTCGTTGAGATTGCTGGCATGAAGAATAGAAAATATAGTAGGTTTCGCGGGTTGGTTTTGGTGGTTGGATTTTCTGGTTGTTTTGATTGGCTATTTAAAGAGAAGAGGAAGGAGGCTTCAGTGGTGGCTGTTGGTTGAGCAGAGGTGGTGGCGACTTGGGCAGTTATGGTTGATCTGGACAATGGTGGTGGTTGCCTGGCTGGGAGACTGAATGGCTGATGTGATGAGAGAAAGAGGTTGTGCTGCGGTGAGAGAGGCCACAACAGATGCTAAATATTTCCAAAAGGTTTCATTGACTGTAAAGTCAAACTCCTCCACTTAATTATTGACCAAAACACACACACAAAAGAAAAAGTCTTTGCTTACCAAACCTTTCAAACGATGGTAGAAAACAACTAAAAGATTTCAATGCTAGTACTGTACTCAAGCCCCGTGTTTTTGAACTATTCTCCTCAGCGATACTTGACTGTCCCACATCTCTTTATCTCTCTACTGAATAGAGTTTTATTCGAAAATAAAAAAATTTAAATAAGAGATTTCGTTTCAATTTCAAGCATATTATTTGATTTAGGTTTGTTTATTGTTAGTCAATTAATATATATGAACATAAATAATTGTATTATATTTTAAAATTACTTAAAATATTGAGAGAGAGAGAGAGAGATGGCTTACAAATTTTATCTCCAACTCTGAAAGTTCTAGCAGAGGACCAAGAACCAATATCAGTATAAGGGTGCATCCATGAATATCTTTAAGAAACTCCAGTGTAAGCACAGCATATTTCGATGAATAAAAATAAGAGAAACAGAAAACAATGAGCAAGGACATAAATGCGTCATTGGCAGCAGAGTTGGATTGATCAGAGAAAAAAAGAAACAACCTGAAGAAGAAGAAGAAGAAGAA
>Ga0325410_1005211_pt1 | contig 14411 bp, 6 predicted proteins | sample PopdelMetagenome_16_FD_206182 | JGI IMG/M metagenome (GOLD analysis project Ga0325410, IMG submission 206182) | Populus deltoides microbial communities from Bellville, Georgia, United States - Xylem-PdIQD-R3 | ecosystem: Host-associated > Plants > Phyllosphere > Stem > Wood/Secondary xylem... | reverse complement strand
TTTTTATGATGATATTATTCATTGCTTTATGAACAATTATATATTAACTTAATATGTGGAATTTCTAAAATAATTTTCTCATTAATATTGAATGAGAAAAAAATATTTCTTTTTTTAAATTTTTATTGTAAGTTATTTTATAATTTTCTCAAATATATTATGCTTATGTTTTTTTTAATAAAAATACATTAAATATATTTATTCATGATTTTTTAATTTTTTATTTGTAACTTGTGTTCATGTTCATAATAAGTTTTGACTTAAAAAGCAATACTTAACATAAATTTTTCAAAATAAAAAAGAAATGCATGAATAAAAATATCTTTTTTATTAAAAATATACATTTTTTTTCTTTTAGTTTAGATTGCCACTGTTTCTTCAAATATTTTTTCTAATTGCTAGTATTTTTTATTCAATGAATTATGATGCTAACAAAAACCTCTTTTTGTTGTCAAAACAAAAAAAAAAACATATATGAATTAGAGAATCTAGTTTTTTTTTAAAAAAACATAATAAAAAATTATTGTCTTCTCTACAAATATCTATTTTTGTTGTTGTATAATAAAAAATAAATTTCAAAAAGCAAAGCTATTAAACTTAATTTAATTCTAGATCAAGTTAGAAGGGTTAACCTGAAACAATCTAAAATATCAATATTTTAATAGTTTAAAAATTATTGTTATGATGTCACTATAATTTTTTTTAAAGTCAAACACTAGATTGAACAAGTTACGTGTAGAACTGAAAGATTGACTAGGTCATACCAAATTAACTCTTTGTCATTCTAATTTTAAAATAGGCTATTACAAGTAGTCTGATTAACGGGTCACTAGTCCCACTAAACTAATTTAGATTTAAAAGTTCCATCAAAAAGTTATTATAGTAATGTGTTGGCAACTAACTAGTTTTAAACTAAAACTAAAAGTGATATGACAAATCAAACAAAGTCATTTTGTATTTTTAAGAAGCTACTTTTTGTGATTAAAATTACAAAATATATTAAAACAACTAGATAAATTACTATAATAATTCACAAGATCACAAAGTTTTTTTTTTAATTTCATCATTAATTTTTTTAATTGCGGTTGTTTTTACCTAAATTAACTACCAATTTCTTAAAATTTGTTAAGGAGAGAAAAAAAAAAAAAGAGGACCAAAATATAAAACAAGGAAAAAACTCATATTCAATCTCAAATTCGCTAGAAAAATTTCTATTTAATCCACCTGCTCCTTTTTTTTCTGTAAAGTTCCTTTAGTTTATGTAATTTTAATTTTGATCCAGGGATTTATTTTGTTAATATTTCAGCCATTGAATTTGTAAGAGGAGAGAGAAAGTTATCAGTTTGCAACACTATAATGACAAAAATTAGCTGATTTTGGTATCAACGGGTTCTATTTGATGAAAAGAGTTTAATGGTAATGATTTTTTTCTATAAACGTGTATGCAATAGTAGATTAAGTTTCATTTATATTTTTTTATTTCATTGGTTTTCAATCTCTTTTTTAGTTATTTTGGGATGTTTTGGTATTCTTGAAGATATTTTAAGATAAGACTTTGATTATTGGGTTCAAAACGGGTCGGCAACCAAAAACTTTGATTTACATGGAAAAAGAGTTTTGGTCAAACAACAACGAAACATGGAAGGGGTTGCTCTGCGTTGTGCATGACAGCTAGAAGCCCAGAGTTCAAACAACCTAATTATCAGGGAATATTGATGAAGTCCTCCTTCATTATCAGCAGCCTAAAAAGGAGTGGCAGCGCTGGCTAGTTTTTCAACGGCCACCGAAAAACAATCTATTGAAAAATTCTTTACCGAACATTGGATTTATATAGAAAGGTGCCTTTAAAAAAGTAGGTCACCAAGAAGCCCCTCCATTGCCCAATACACAGTAGTGGCTGCCTTTGTAAAGAATTCTTCGCCTGAGATAAGTTTTTCTTATTTGGTCAGACGTAGTTTTCAGGCTCCGATATGGCAACCCAATAAAGTAGACAGAAAATACACTCACATGGTAGCTTTCAGGCTTTGACTCCCTAAAAAGGTTTTTATTAGCTAACCAAGAAACTTTAAAAAGGGTGAGGAAATTACTTTTCCTCGCACGATGGTTTTTTTTTGATGGCCATCTAAGATGCTTTCTCATCGATTCAGTACTTTAATGGCCAAATTGATAGCCAATTAGGTTTGATTTATTTAACAATGACAGAATTAAAAGATGAAGAATTATAGTGTAAAAAGCTGAAAAATATGGTAGAGAGAAAAGGACTTAATTGACACTTATTTAAACCACAAAAAAAATTAACCCTGGTATTAATGAGTTTCATTCAATGAAGAGAGTCTTTGGTGTTTTTTAGCTTTCTCATCATCTGAAATGGCAATTTTGATATCATAAAGTTTTTTAGTATAGGGTTGATTTTGAGTTTATGGACCGACTTTTAGGTTATTAGTGGTCATATAAGGGTTTATTGAGGTGTATAAAGTGTTTTACATGTGTTTTTGATCAAAAATAGATTGAGAGAAATTGATTTTATAGGTCTAAAAAACACAATTATACTGAAATTTGAGCTCAAATAGACGACATGTCACCTACCTTTATTTTTTATCAAAAAACTCTGAAGTGAACAATGTATCATCCACCACATTACCAAATAAAAAAAAAATTAAGGGCTAGCACGTGGGTTTGGTTTGCCAGAACCAACAGTGTCTGACATTTTTTTCTTTTCTTTTTAATTTTAATTTTTTAATTGATATTTTTTATATGTATTCTCTATGATTTTTTTGATTATTTATTTAGTATTTTTTAAATAGTAGTTTTGTTTTAAAAAAATATTTTGTACATATTTTACGTTTCAAAGAGATATTTCTCCATAAATCTTTTTTATATTTTATATAAATAAATTTTATTTTCATGATGTGTTTATAAAATTAAAAATTATTTTTTCTTAGATAGAAAAAGCTAACCTTTAAGATAATAATAAAAAAAAAACTTGTGCATTATAGCTAAAAGTTGGGGTTAAATATTATACTTATCTTTCTTTTACTTTTATAAGAATGATAATCTTTTCATTTTAGAATTTTATTTGCATTAGTAGCTCTTTTCCATTTTATCAATTCATATATTTTATGATTTATTTAGTTTAGCATAAACAATCTCTTCACATTTCTCAATTAAAAGAATCATGATATAGTGAAATATAATTGCAATATTATCCTCTTTTTTCACTATGTTAAAAATTAACTTAAGATCCTACATGCAATGTTACTTTAACAAAAATTTTTATTTATTAATGCATATAATTCTCACTTTATTTTATTATGTGTCGTACCTAACATCACGACAACCTTTAAAATTCAAAGTTAAAAACAGATTTCTGACATTTTATTCTTTAATAAGAAAGGTGTAGTTTAGTGAGTCATTACTTAGTATTATGGTCACTAATAACCCCAACTGGTCAACAAAGATTTAATGAGTCGTCATCTAGTAAAATATATTGTAAATTAAATTTACCTTTTACAGTTAAAATCTACAGATCAATTATATAGTGAAATACTTAAATAAAAACATGAGGAACGTATAAATAAATTTAAGAGGGTCTTAGATTTTTCTGATATTAAAAAAAGACTTATTTCATCTGATATCAAAAAAATAAAAAATAAAAACAATGGGCTAAAGGCCCAACCCAACTACTGTTTTTTTTAGCGACTAGACTCAGCAGGCCCGGGTAATTAGGACCCGGCTGGGCCAGCAGGAGACACGCGTTAACCAAATCACGCGTGCATGAACAGTGGAAGAGTAATTAAAATTCAAGGTGCACACTGCACAGTGAGTGAACTGAAATTGTAAAGCTGGGGAAGACGAAAAGCACTTACCTGTGCTGCTGCTACTGAAGATGAAGACGAAGTTGCGGGCGATCGACTGCTGCTAATTTCTCTTCCATTTCCTTGGTTTCTTCTGTGATCTTCCTTCTTTTTTTTGTTCTTTTTGTCTTCGTATTCTATTTGTTCCTTATCTTTCTGTATTTTTCTCTGTATCTCCCACTTCTGTCTCTGTTTTTTGGTCTTTCTTCTGTGTCTCTCGTGTCTATGTTCTCTCTGTTCTGTCCCTGTATTGTTCGTTCTTGTTCTCTCTGTGTGTTGATTTCCTGGGTTTCCCTCTCTCTCTCTCTACTGTTTTTTTTCTTCCTCTTCTCTGCTTCTCTGGTTTGTTCCCCCCCAGTTCTCTCCCTTCTTCTTGTGGCTTTTCTCTGGCTTATATAAAGCCAGAGAATGCCATGCGTTGGTAAAGCAAACGAAACGGACTCACATGACAGTTACAGTGGTAATGGAGACGCCTCGTGGGGCGCCGGCGGGGCGTCCCTTTTTTTCCCTGTCGGGTAAGAAGAAGAAGAAGATGAATAATCTTCTTTGAAACGGCGTCGTTTTGGGATGAGAGCGATCATTTTCAGTTTGGTCACTGAGTATTTGACGTTTGGTAATTAAACCCCTTAATCAGGAAATTCCCTCTTCTTTTTGTTTTTAATTTCGCCCCTTGGTAATTTGCAATTAGACCCCTGGATTGTAGCCTTATTCACAAAACAGTCCTTGGTTTGTGAATTATTCAATTCTCTTCCACTTTTAATGTTTTCACAATTACTCCTGAAAAAATCAATTAAGCTCCTTACAAAATCAATTAAGCTCCTTACAGTACTCTCATCTTTTCACTTTGGTCCTTGGACATTAATTTCTTGCAATGTTGACCCAAATCAGCCCCAAACTTTGGTGTTTTTTCAATTAAGTCCTTGATTGTATTAATTAATTAAATAAAAGTTTAATTAAGTCCCCAAACTTGTTAATTCTTCCAATTATTTAATCAAATTGACTCCCAAATTAATTTCTTTCAATTAAAGCCTTACAAATCAATTTTTCTTGCAATCAAACCCTTCATAAACTCAATTAATCTTTCATCAAAATCTAATTGAGTTTTTAAACATTTGATCTTGGACTTTTCTTCCATAAATTAAATTTTCTTTGTCAATAAAATCTTCATCAGTAAAAAATATGCTGTCAAATTTTAATTTTTTTTTTTGAACTTTCTCAACTAATCTATAACCATTTTCTGGGTGCTCCAACATCTTCTTCTTAGTACTATTATTTTTTTAAGTTTTCTTTCGAATATATATTTTTTTACTTTTGATATTTTTTTGTGTGGGAACCCAAAAATAAATTACAATAATATGTAAGAATCGAGTTTTAGATTTATAGATCTATTTTTTCCCTTAATTTCTAAAAACACATTACCAATAACACATACATATTCAATCTTTTATGTAGAAAAAAATATTCAGCCTGTAGCGAAACAAGTTAAATATACACGTTAATACTTTTTGAAAAACAATTCCCGGCATAGATAATTTTTATTTTATTTTATTAAATGCACACATAAATTTTTTCTATTTATGGTGAGATATTGTTTTTGTCAAAAAAAAAAAAACATATTATAAAGATCTTCTTATACCTATTTTTGCTCAAAAACATTATCCCACCTCCAATGATTCTAGTTAAATAACTAGTATTTATGAGTTGACAAACTCTTATAAAAAAATATCCAATGTAATTTTTGTTTTTATATATATGAGAGAGAGAGAGAGATTTGGACACTTATTATCAAAGTTTTTAAACCTGGCCCGGTGGCCGACCCGGTCCAAGATCCGGGTTCCAGGTTTTGACCGGGTCATCGGGTTTTGACCAGGTCAGCCAGGTCAATTTCTATTTTAAAAAAATTTAAAACGGCGTCATTTTAGTAAAAAAAAAACAAAAAACAAAAAACAAAAGTCAACTAGTTGCAACCGGGTTTTGCCGGGTCAATCGGGTCAACCCGCCGGGTTAGCCGGGTCACACTGGGTCATGGCTTATGCTATTTTTTCATCAACCTGGCCCGACTCCAGCCCCGGGCCGGCCGAGTCCCGGGTCGACCCGCCTGGCCGGGCCGGGTTTCAAAACACTGCTTATTATATAAGATTGACGTAAAATTAACATCATAAATTATTCCATAATAAGACTTGTTGCCAATATCTTTGGTTTTGGTTCCTTCTTCTATAACCCCAAATCAAAAAAAGAAGAGATAAGAAAGTATTTTGGAGAAAGTGGTCAAAAATCTATAATGGAGTGCGAGCACAACGATCAAATTAGTTATCTTTATGCATAGATATATGGAATTATCTAGTATAAAAGATTTTAAACAAAAAATATTAAGGTCCAAGCTAGTTATACATCAGCTGCATTTCAATCACAGGACTATTAGCTGCTGTACCTTTATCGATTATAGAGTGGCAATGTCGATGGCCATAAAAGAAGAGATAGAATTATTCCATCCTTTGCTTAATTTTTCCTCATCCTCATCAATTTTGCTCCCATATTCTTCGAATGCTGATTTTTCAGTCTCCCCTTTCACTCTCTGTACTTGTTTATGTCACTAGAAATCAAATCTGCAGATATGTTCATATGAATTCTTTCTCCAATTTGTCATCGTTCTTGATTTCTGGAACAGATCTCTTCAAATAATCCTATTAATAAATATTTAATTTTACTATTTTCCTTTTTTTAAATTCAAATTGCAAGTTTGTTCATTCTTTATTTAACATAATGGCCGTAAGCCTTCAACTCTACTCATCATGTTTCGATACCAGTTTCTTGCTGTTGCATGTCTCTATCACTTTCTTTTAGCACCATGTTTCATGCAACATCAATGAACTCCGTTTGTCATTAGGAGCATTAGACCGAGAGAAAATTGTGTGAGCTAAGCACATGACAAATTAATAGTGAGCTCTTGCGTTTCTAGACGAATTTCCAAAACCTCCACTAGCTAGTTGCCCCACCTGTAATGTTGGTTGGATCGAATTATCAACGCTAGTCCCACTAACAGTGAGCTGCCGAAACTCATCCTTACGAAGGGATTCATGACTAAGAAGTAGATTATGAAGTCTGGAAAAAGAACTAGCTTAGGGCGAGTAGTTAATGTTGTGACAAGATCTTTAAAAATTTGAAACGTGATCCTTTCAATAAATATAAATTGAAATCTGTTGGATCGAACGACTTTCCAACAGTAGTGAGTTTGTCACCGTATTTTTGAACTCATTGTAAACACGTTTTCATGGTTTCATCAGGATGTTGACGCAGTTCTAACAAGGTAGAGTGAAGAGCCATTATTTGCGTTGTCGATGGAGATGCCAATGCTGCAGCAAGAGCGCGCACCATATGTCCCGAGAGGTTTTGCAATCAAACACCGAAGACAGCACATCTGTCGATAAGGACATGATCAATGTGCTCAAAATAAGTTAATCTTGTGGCACCAAGAGTCCCTATCCTTTCAGAAAAGATAATCGGTGTTGGTGATTTTCAAGCAGATGTGATGATATGCTGTTTATAAACCCTAGATAATAGCAACTGTTATGGCCGGCGGCAGCACCTCTGAAGTGCTTTGAGAAGATGCCACTAACATACTTTGAGCAGCAGCTGTTTTTTTCCCGTAAAGTCACTGTACACTTATGTTAGAGGCGTACTATAAAGAAGAATGCAAGAAAACAGAAACAAAATTGAAAAGTTGCGGATATATTCTCCACTGGAGCTGCTGTAATGCTACTAGTTTACCCTATAATAATCGGGCCTGTACATAGTCAGCTAAGATGGGCGTTTTTGCTCAATCGTTTGTTTAAAGACTGGTTGTCAACTGGTCTGGATCTTTTTATCATGTGTCTGTGTTTAAGGAATATTTTCTTACATCCAGTCTCTTAGTTGATTTGTCTAACGGGTAACATTGAAGGAGGATTCTATACATTTGTAGCCGTTGGCTTTGCTACTTGCAACAAATTTCAATTATTAATGGAGGCATTGATGATTGTTGTCCTGTACTTGTATTTCCACATTCATGGGAAATTCTCAGGAATGAAGGAGTTGATGATGAACCACAAAACATGGTCTCGTCAAGCGGAGAAGCGTAAAAGCAAGGCAGAATATGTGCTCCAATTATCAAACAAAGCAGCACAAGATGCTGCTTATTTTATTACATACCAAACCATTAATATAAAATTCATCAACCTACTTGGAACCAACAAGAACATCCCACAAGGCATCTCTGCTCCAAATCAAAGATCAAATGCATCCATGCGGTGAGTTCGCATTGGTTTGATCCAAGTGGAACATTTCCATACCCACACCCCCATTAGCATAACAATCCTTTATTAAACCACTAGCTAGACATGCAAGATTCAACCTACACACAAGAACCCACTAGATAGACTTCCACTGGAACCATGCAGCATTCTCCCGTGATGACCTCATTACTCAGTCTTTTCTACTGGGGTTTCTGTTTCAACCTTCTCCTCTGTTTCAACAGGCTTCTGTTCTTCCTTTACTTCTTCTTCCTTTGGGGCTTCGACTGCAACCTCCGTTTCTTCTGCCGGTGCCTCACCAGGCTCTGTAGTCTCTTTAGCCTCCTCGACAACAGGCTCTACGGGTACTTCCGGCTCCTCTTTTGTCTCCTCAACAACCGGCTCTGGTGTTTCCTTAGGTGTCTCCTCCTCAGTTTTCTCTAGTACTGTTGGCTCTTCTGCAGCGATCTTGGTCTCTTCGAGCACCTCTTTAGTTTCAGCTTCAGCTGGGGCCTCGGGCTCTGGTGCCACGGGCTCCTCAGATGCTGCAACTTTCTCTGCTTCTTTTGGCTCTTCATGAGTTACTGCCTCTGGTGCTGCAGTGACCGCTTCTTCTGTGGTGGTCTCAACCTTGATTGGTTGTTCATTTTTTTCCTCTACAAGTGCATTCTGCGCTGACACAACCTGCAGGATACGTTATTAAAAGAAAAGAATGTTCACCAAAATGCTGATGAGGTCTTACCATTTGTTATATATATAGAGATGAATATACGAATTTTCAAATATGAACATCCACGAATTAAAGATCATAATTAAGATGGAGGTGTTGATCTTGATGTACATTCCATCAGCATAAAACTTATCAGAGTTATATATATAAATATATTTAATGACTTGGAAGAAGTAATAGATGAAATCTGTTAAATAAACTTCTCAAGAGGGAGATTAAATCATTCTTAGTGAATGAGTTACCTCAACAGTGGCCATTGGAACTAGAAGGAAAATAAAGCACAGCTGGGATGCAAAAGAAAACTGTAAGAAGCAAAAAGGTACGTTGGAGTAATTATCACAGAAGAGGATGAAGAAATTGCTTTGAGTATTTGATGCAGAGTACTGATGAACGAGGGTGGATTTATATAGAGATGTAGGGGGCTCACTCGAGCGAGCGAGGGAGTGAGTGAGAGAAGAGAGCTACCGTCCGAGGAATCTTGGGATCTGACACCATAGCTGATGTCATTAAAGAATTGTTGGAAGTGAATTCCTTTTTAGAATATTTTTTATTTATAAATATATTATAATAATATTTTTTATTTTTTAAAATTTATTTTGATATATGTATATTAAAAAGAATAAAAATAAAAATTAAATTTTAACAAATCTCCATTTGGGCACACGATTTAATTTGAAAAGGCTAAAATAATGGAGGCCATTTTCATCTTAGCCATCATCTTCTTTTGGTCGCGTGTGCTGATGTGCTTTGTGCAGTCGGTCATGTAGGTGATTATCATCCATTCATGTTCTCAACTTGCCATTCGTCATTAACAACTCCTCCCTTTTTTTTCTTTTTTTTTTAAGGATAAATGAATTAATTTTTTAAGAAAATAATGAAAATAATTTGTCAAAAATTTTAGAAATAAAAAATTCCAACAATGCTGGGTCACTAAAATTATTAATAATATTTAAGAAATAAAAGCAATTGACCAAAAGAACTTTCAAAAAAAGCTATCTTTATTTTTTTTTTTAATATTTCTCAATATTTGCTTGCACTATAAACTAGTACTGTGATTTTCTCATGTTAAATAATAATAATAATAATAATCACCCTTAACCAATAGGCATAATTTACTTCAAACAAACGAATAAAACTCTGACGTGGAAATTTAAGTTGGTCCCACGCTCTCTCTCGGCCATTGCTTTATCAATTATGGTATTTCATAAAAAATTTAATTTTTTTTAAATAGTTTTAATATATTAATATTAAAAATAATTTTTAAAATAAAAAATATTATTTTAATATATCTTTAAATTAAAACTACTTTAATAAACAAGCTATCACATTATCAAACGCTATTTAAAGTCGGCGGATCCCACGAGATGCAGGGATAGCAACATTAGTGTAGGACTGGATCAGCTGAGCTGGAGCTGGTGGACGGCCATGTCCACGGATTTCGTCGCTGTCGATTACGTGTCAACAGTTTTTTTTTTTTATTTTCTTCTACTTTTCCAGATGGATCCAAGCCTCCAAGAACGAAACATTGGCTACAGTTTGAAAACTCTTAAAAATGTTAAGATTAATAAGATTAGCAGCATCATATTAAGTTAAGGAAGTTCAATTTATAATCTCGTAGAATATAGTTTAACTGATTAGATTTTAGATTTGATTTTTAGAGATTATTAATTCGAGTTTCATAAATCTCAGGGTTATTAAAGGTTTTTATGAACATTAACTTCAAGACTCGTGAGATTAATCGAGATATATATAAACTGGTCTGGATATTTATGTTAATAATTGAAGCCAATTTTTTATGCGACTCAATTAATCATACAGCGTTGTCTTCCTATGACATATTCTTTGATAAATATGCTACTTGATTTTGCAAATTCATACTCATTGGGTAATAAGCTAAAGGGTAGGGAGAATTTACTATTCATTTATATCTAATGTATTATGTATTTTTTTTATTGTTTTATTGTTTTTTTTTGTACTTTTTTTCTCTCTTTTTTTTTCGTTTTTTTATCACTTTTTCGTTTTTTATCACTTTATTTTTTTTTTCACCTTTTCTTTTTTTTCCTTTTTTTTCTTTTTTTTTTCATTTTTTCTCCCAAAATTATATTTGTTAATTTTACTTTTACTTTTTTAATATTGAGCTGGCTAAAAATTTTACTTTGTAATTTTTTTCCTTTAAAATACTGTGAATTGCTACAATGTTTTCCCACATGATTTTTCTATTTTATTTTTTTATTTCTCAAAATTATATTTGTCAATTATATTTTTTAATATTAAGCTGATTGAGAATTTAGTTTTGTAATTTTTTTCTTTAAAACATTGTTGATTGCTACAGTATTTCTCCACATGGTTTTTTTTTTATTTTCTCTAAAATTATCTTTTTTAATTTTATTTTTTAATATTAAGCTAGTTAAAAATTACAGTTACAATATATGAGAGAAGCACTGTAGCTTTCCTCGCAAATTACTGTGGATTGCTACAGTGTTTTTTTCCACATAGTTTTTTTTATATTTTTTTTTCTAAATTATCTTTGTCAATTTTATTTTTTTAATATTAAACTGGTTAAGAATTACAATTACAAGAAAATACACGTAAGGCTAAATCATACGGGGAAAAAACTGTAACTTTCCTCACAAAACACTATGGATTGATACAGTTTTTCCTCGCATGGTTTTTTTCCAGTTTCTTTAGTGTTTTATTTTTATGTAATATTTTTTTCAAAATTATCTTTATCAATGTTATTTTTTTAATATTGAGCTAGTTAGAATTTAACTTTATAATAAAGCTTAATCATGTAGGGAAAGCACTATAACTTTCCTCACAAAACACTGTAGATTGCTACGGTGTCTCTCCACATAGATTTTTTTTATGATTTTTTCAAAATTATCTTTGTCAATTTTTTTTTAATATTGAACTGGTTGAGAATTACAATTATAAGTCATTACAAATAAGGCTAAATCATGTGGGGAAGCACCATAGCTTTCATCACAAAAATACTTTGAATTGCTACAATGTTTCCAACATGGTTTTTTTGTCCTTTTTTTGTGTTTTATTTTTATTTTTTTTCAAAAATTGTCTCTATCGATTTTTTTTTTTAATATTGAGCTGATTGAGAATTTAACTTTGTAATTTTTTTCTTTAAAACATTGTGAATTACTGCAGTGTTTTCCCACATGATTTTTTTAATGATTTTTTTCCAAAATTATCTTTGTCAATTTGTTTTTAATATTGATTTGTTTAAAAATTATAATTACAATAAAACTAAATCATATGGGGAAAGCGTTGTTGTTTTCCTCACAAAATACTGTAGATTACTACAACATTTCTCTAAATGTTTTTTTTTATGATTCTTTCTAAAATTATCTTTGTCGATTGTATTGGAAAAACCACTATAGTTTTTCTCACAAAACATTGTCAATTACTACAATGTTTTTCCTCATTGGTTTTTTTTCCTTCCAAAATTATCTTTGTCGATTTTTTTAAATATTAAGTTGGTAGAGAATTTAGCTTTGTTTTTTTTTTTTTGCTTTTTATTAACAGAAAAGCTAAATTATGTGGCGAAAGCACTGTATCTTTACTCACAAAACACTGTGAATTGCTACACATCATTTTATTCAGTCTCTAAATTTTTGATCACCAACACAATTTTTTTTTCTGTCATGAAATATTAGTTTCATCATACCTTTAGTTTCTATTACTTATTTAGCGCTGATTCACAATTATAACATTATCAAGTACATTTGTTTTATAAATCTACAGTAGCGTGCAGACATGCCATCTCATCTATTGTATAAGAAGAGAAGCAACGAGGCCTAGGTGGTGAACCGATAGCTCTGGGTATCCAAATTTCAAAAGTTACTCTTCTTCTCTCAATTCATCTAATCAAAACCCCCCGCATCGTTATTAAAAAATATTTTTATATTAAATATTTTACATGTAAATATTTTTTAATGATAATAGTGATGAAGAAAAAAAAATTGTGATAAAAGTAAAGATAATGGTGGTGACATAGTAATAATAATGAAGATGATTGTAAGGTAATTAGAATAATAGTAAAAAAAAAAAGTGATGATGGTAGGGGAGGAGGGTTGTAAGGTTGTGGTGGCCGATTGCGAAGGAAAAAGTGGTGGTTAAAATAGTTTTATAATATTGTAAGTGGTTACTGTTTATAAAATATTTTATAGAATTTTATGAGATGAAAATATATTACATCAAATGAATTAAGTTTGAAAATTAATTATCAAATATCATATATTAATCAATTTTTTATAAAATATTTTACTGTAAACAAATATAAAAAAATATTTAATTAACTCTTAATTCATTAGATAACAGAAATGACGACGATAATGTATCTCAATTCTTCTGATATCTTTTTTTTTGGATTCGAGGAAACCTCACCCCCCGAAAAGCGTACTTTGTGGGCTCAGGTGAGGGAGTAAAATCCCGGCTGTCCCAGGCTCTTACAAGAGGTGCACGCCCTGACTCGAACTCGAGACTTGCTGTGCAGATCTCAAACCCTTTACCATCCCACTACGCTTCTTGAGGATAAATAAATAAGGATGGTAAGATTTAACATGTTGCACTTAATTAACTCTTCATCAACATAAAATTGATGATGTAGGATCACGTGAACCCTTCCTGTAAGAATAATAGCAGCATGCATTTTTGTGTACGGATCAACAATTGGGAACGGGCAACGTTAAAATCCGACATTACCACCGTAAGGCGATAATGCCATGAATTTTGTATAGTTTTTTGTGGATCTCCATGCCAATAAACCCTAATTGAAAACTTCGTACGGTAGCAGGCACCCATTTCTACATCGAGATGCGTTTGCAGCATGGAATGATTGTTGCTCGTCGTGCCGTTTCATTCCCCAAATAGAATAGGGGAGAGCTACGAGAACTCGAGAAGTCTCCTGTGAAAGGAGCTGTTCTGAAAGCTGTAAAGGGCTTGTCTTTTAGGTCTTGGTTCAGGTTTTGGGCGGTGGGCTAGGCTACAAAAGTGGAGCCGAAGTGGGGTTACAGTGAACCAATGAGGTTATGCCAGGTGTAATACACGCCACCGGCCACATGGGATGATGCTGTATCCATGTCATGTCGGATGGAACAAGGTCAATTGGATTTCAAAAGAGGTGGGTCCCCGGGATGATGATGACCCATGGAGCTTGGTGGAAAGGATGAAACTTTTGGAGGAGCAACCTGTCTCCGTCGAGTGACAGTCTCTTGGAAGCAAATGTTTTGTGTTCAACGATATGGATGATTGCTAGCTTGGTATTTTGGAAGCAAGATCCAGATTTTGGAGTTAAATCAAGCTTAGTCAGGTTGCACCACTTGCCTGTTTTAACCTCGCCATGTGAGCTCATCATAGACAAATGGTAGATATTATGATGAGTACTGTGGCTTGGAAGTTAAGAGGTTTAATCAAATCTTAGGACCTCTGATCATTTTCTTGCAAATCTTTTTTCACAGCCATGATTAATCCTACGATTTTCGCAACTAAAAACTAAACTGTTTGTGAAGGTTTGGCGCTACTAAGGATTTGGTTTGTTCACCTTGT
>Ga0325410_1005209_pt1 | contig 14413 bp, 14 predicted proteins | sample PopdelMetagenome_16_FD_206182 | JGI IMG/M metagenome (GOLD analysis project Ga0325410, IMG submission 206182) | Populus deltoides microbial communities from Bellville, Georgia, United States - Xylem-PdIQD-R3 | ecosystem: Host-associated > Plants > Phyllosphere > Stem > Wood/Secondary xylem... | reverse complement strand
AAACACATAAGCGACAAGCTAAAAACTAAGAAAAAGACATTAGAATGTGTTTAACAAATATATCTCGGCCTAGACTGGGCTAGTTAGGCCAGAGATCCAAGCTCAATGTAGTCAAGTTGGTTGACCAAAAACCCAACAATTTTCTTGTTTTAATGGAACTTGACCTAGCCCAGCTATTCGGGCTACGTTTAATCCAGCATACACAACTTGAATTATTTGCAAGTTTGTGCGGGAGTAACTAAAAGGAAGGGGAGAGAAGGCAGCTTACCTGGCCAGTAGGGGGGTGTTGCTTTTATTTGTCCAGGGTTATTATTTTTAATTTGGTTTGATTTTTATGAAAAAAAAATTATTTGATTTTTTTAAAAAGAAATACTGAAATTAGTTCAAACTAACCGGTTTCAGTTCGGTTCGGTTTGATTATTTTAGAACAAAAATTATTTTTTCGGTTTGGTTCAGTTTTTTCAGTTTGGCTTGGTTTTTTGCTCGGTTTTTTCGGTTTGGGTTCGGTTCGGTTCGGTTTTTTTGGTTTCATGCTTATAAAACCGAAACCGAACCCAACCGATTGGTTTTTTAAAAATTTTAATCAGTTTAATCATTTTTTTTTCATGAATCAATTTTTTCAGTTATTTTTTACTGATTTTTTGGTTTTTTGCTCACCCTAAATTGTTGATAGAGGAGATTGAAGTTGGTTGAGCTGTCAAGTGGTGTTGTCATTCATGGTGGCGTGATGCTTCCGTGAGGAGAGAAGGTCGCTGCTAAAAATGTAAATTGCTATGAATTTGTGCATCGTGGCAGGGCTGAGAGAAGAGGTCATCGTGCTGGAGGAGTTTTCTGTTGGGAGGAGGGGCTTCTGTTTGTGGTGTTCTTGGTTTGGAGTTCAGCTCACAGTGAGGAGGAGAAGAGGAGTTGAAGTTTGTTAAAAAGCTATCGTGGGTCACGGTGGGGTGCAACTGCTGGAATAATGTTTGTTGTTGCTGGGATTCTTTGGTTTTTTGGCAAAACAAAATTGGAAGGGGGGTTTTCTTCATTATTTTTTTTTTTTTTTTATGGGAGATGAGGGAGGTGTAGTGGCTCCCATTTGGAGCCCAATCTTTCCATTGAACCCTAGTTATTGTTAAAATGCCAACAAATTGTACCTCCATACCAAGTTGTTAAAGGGTAGTTTGGTCCATGACTTTGAGGGTATTTAGTTTGAAAGTGTGGTGGATTTTTTTTAAAGATACAACCCTCTTAAAGCACAAATCACACCTCTAAAAGCTAAAAATACATGTTTTTTATACCAGTATGCCAGCGGTTTTAGGGATGACAAACCAGCTATTATTAGGTCGGACACAAAGGATAATGTCAAGTGGTGAAAAATGTGTGTTTTTTTGTCTTATTTGATAGAGAAAGCAGGCATTAAATAACTCTTCAAAGTAGGGTCATGGCCAGCCATTTCACTGAAAAAATAAAGAAAAAAGTGAACAATGGTGCCAAAACAGCACCATTTTGTTCTTTCTTTGAAATGGTCATGTTCTTCTAATTTTGTTGAATCCGGTCATTTTGGATTGATTTTTCTTGATTTTCTTTTGATTAAGTCCATGGTCACATTAATTTTGACCCTCAACAATCAATACCTTTCGCAAAATGATCCTTGTTCTTGAATATCTTCAATTTCATCTATAATTATCTTTTAAATTTTTAAATTCTTCAATTTACCCCACTTTCAGTCAATTTAAGCCCCTGAATATGTGTGCCTCTTTCAACTTGATCCTTGATTTTGAAATTCTTTGATTTTGCCCTTAATTGACCCAAAACTTTATTTTTCTTGCAATTTTGTCCATGTTTTCACCCAATTGACTTTGTAGAAATTAAATTTAGTCCTCTAAAAATCCAATCTTCTCAATTAAGCCCAAATTAAGCTTCCAAACTTATTTACTCACCAATAAAGTCTCTAATAAAATTAATTTGACTGATTAAAAGTCCAATTAAATCATTGCACTTAAGTAAATCTTTTAATTTGACCCAAATTAATTCTTAAATTTAATTAAACATTTAATTGGGCCCATGATTAAATCATATTGGCCTATTAATCGTCTAATCAAGTCCCCAGACTTAATTTTATGTAAATTCATCCAATAATTATTTAATTTGAACTTGAAGCTACCTTGTCTTTCGATATTGGGTACAATAGGATAAAATTGGACTTCCAATTCTGTCAAAAATACCAATTTAGTTCTTTCATATGTTTGTAACCCTTCTCAACTTGCTCTTGCCAAGTTGTTAGTCCTTTTCTATTTTTTTTAATTTTAAAAGAAAAGGTGATTTTATAAAATAATTACTTTATTTTTCAACTAATGTCTTAAATTTCTTAAAACAATTAAATACATTAGACTTTTGTTTTAAGAAGTATAACCATGTTTTTTTACTATAATCATCAATAAAATATAGAAAATACAAATTTTTACCAAATGAGCATGGTTGAATAGGATCATACATATTTGTGTGTGTTTCTTGTAGGGGTTAACTTGCTCTGGTTGTAGACTCCTTTAAAAAGCTTTTGTGGAACTTTTTGCCCATTAACCATCCTTTACATAATTGATTTGGATATTTGATGGATGGTAGACCCTTCAACATCTTCTTTTACGTCATCATTTTCAAGCTCTCATAGTTTACATGTCCAAGTCTTGTATGTCAAAGCCAAGTCTTGTATGTCAAAGCCAAGTCTCATATGCCAAAACCAAGTCTCATCTTTCACACATGTTTTTAGGCATTTAGGCACATTTGTCTCTATATTTAGCAAAAAAATCTCGTTCTTCGTAATGGTTACCCTTGTAATCATAGCTCCATAAGTATCAAGTAATGTTAAAGTATGATCTTTCATCTTGATTTCATAACCCTTCTCCAATAATTGTCACAAACTCAATATATTACTTTTTATATTTGGGATATAATAAACATCACCAATAAATTGATGACTATTATTTTTAATTTGAATCAGAATCGTACCTTTCCCTTTACGAAAAACCTTTGAATGATCCACAAATGTGACATTACCTTTAATTAATTCATCAAGCTCTATGAACTTGTCTTTATCTCCACACATGTGATTGTTGGCTTCATTGCCAATATATCATATGTTTTCTTTGGTTTTCATTCATTCATCATAGACTCGAAATAAGGTGGCTTCTTGCTCCTTTTATACTACTAGATTGATATTTTTTTTAACTCTTTCGGTTGGATTCCATAAATATCTAGCATAATGACCTATTCTTTGACAATTATAACATTTAATTTTTTATTTGTCAAACCTAGGTCTCAGATTGTTGTTGTCTGTGGAATCAGTTGACCGGTTAGTTTCAATTATGTAATAGTCCAACTGTACAACTCGATCAATGTTAAAAGATTCCAAAATATCCTCTTTATTTAAGGGTAAATTTTTTGTAAGATCATGTTTAGAATACCTTATCTGGTACAAATTAAGATTTTGATCTTCAACCAGTTGAAGATTTTCAACTCCCTCATTTCTTTTCTTCTTATTCAATTTCCCTCCTATCTTTTCTTCTTGTTCAATTTCTTGGTAATCCTTTGCTCTCAAGTGTTTATCCCATCTTTAAGCTCTTAATCTTGGATGGGTTCTTTAAATTTTAGTGTTTCTCTCTTGATTTCTCGAGAATGGGTATATAAAACTCCCTATTTTCTCTCCTTATGATTCCTACAGATTTTTTTGGTGAGGAGAGAGTATTTATACTCTATATTTTCCCTTATTTGCATTTAGACCCCCCTTTTCCTTTAAGTGTATTATTCTCTTCAATTAAATCCAACCCTCAACAGTACCGGGTTTATTATAATGTCTCGAATTATTTCGCCCGGAAATTTATATTCAAAAATTTCTGAATTTCAGTTTTTATTTAATCATATGCATGAATTTCTTCACTTTTATTTATTTATTATTTTTCCCGGGGTTTACATTCTCCCCTCCTAATAGAAATTTCATCCTCGAAATTTAAGTGATGTTCCTGAGTTTATAAACAAGTCGAGGAATTTTCATCTCATTTCTGATTCTCTCTCCCATGTTTCTTCCTCGATTTGTGAGCTTCGCCACAAGACTCTAATGATGGGAACTTTCTTATTACGAAGTTCTTTCTCGCCCCAATCGAGTATCTTTATCGGTCTTACCTCAAGCGTTAAGTCTTCTTTTACCTCCACTGGCACTTGAGGTAACAATCTCGAAGGGTCTACATCGGCTTTTCGCAACAAAGAAACATGGAATACATTGTGAACCTTGGCCAACTGTGAGGGAAAGTTTATTTCATAAGTTACAGGTCCGATACGTTTTCAGAGCTAACTTCCCCTTCATGTCGAATCTCAGCATGTGCTTCCATGGGGCTACCTTCAGAAATACTTTATCTTTAGGACAAAATTCAAGTGGTCTTATTCGAATATCTGCATACTTCTTCTGTCTATCCTGAGCCACTTTCATTTGATCCTTAACGATCCTCACTTTTTAGTAGTGATTTGTATTAATTCTGCCCCATACAGCTTTCTATCCCCAACTTCTTCCCAACACAAGGGTGTCCCACACTTTCTGCCATAAACAGCTTCAAATGGGGTCATTCCAATTGTTGTATGATAACTATTGTTATACGTGAATTCTACTAGTGATAGGTGCTCCTCCCAGTTTCCACCAAATTCCAAAGCACATGCCCTAAGTAAATCTTCTAAGATCTGAATAACTATCTCAGATTGGCCATCAGTTTACGGATGAGAGGCAGTATTGATACTCAAATTTTTCCCCAAGGCACGTTATATGCTCGGCCAGAGACGTGAAGTAAATCTTGGGTCTCGGTCTGAAACAATTGATATTGGGACTCCATGAAGCCCTTAAACAAAAGTTACTACGAGAAGCTCATGAGTCTAAGTTCACTGTACATCTAGGTAGTACTAAGATGTACTAGGATATGAAGCAGTACTACTAGTGGCCAAATATGAGAAAAGAAGTGGCTGGTTAAGTGGCAAAGTGTAGTATTTACCAACAAGTAAAAGTAAAACACCGAAAACCGGCAGGGCTGTTACAACTATTACCAATCCCTGAGTGGAAGTGGAAAATGATCACAATGGACTTTGTGTCGAGACTACTCAGAGGAAAGAGGGGAAATGATGCAATTTGGGTCATTGTGGATCGACTAACTAAGTCTGCCCTTTTCCTACCAGTAAAGATGACAGATCCAGTTGACAAGTTGGCTAAGATCTCAGTTTTGCCTCGTGTCTTAACTTTCCAACGAGATCAATCTCAGTTAAAATGGAGTTTTAGAACTTTAGATATAGTTAAAAATCTGATGAGTGTTCAGATAGTAACAATTGGAAATTGGACAGTAACAGTTCAAAGTCAAACAGTAACGGTTGGAAAAGTCAAACAATAACAGTTCAAAGTCAGACAGTAACGGTTAGAAAAGTCAAACAATAACAGTTCAAAGTCAGACAGTAACGGTTGGAAAAGTCAAACAGTAACACTTCAAAGTCAAACAGTAACAGTTCAAAGTCAGACAATAACAGTTGGAAATTGGACAGTAACAGTTCAAAGTTAGACAATAACAGTTGGAAATTGGACAGTAACAGTTCAAAGTTAGACAGTAACAGTAGACTTTCACGTGAATACTATAAATAAGAATATAAAAGAATTGAGTTATACGAACACTTGTATATTGAGATATTAACTCTGAAAATATACATAATATATGTATGTATGTATGTTATTATGAGGAAATGAACATGCATAGAAAGTAACATATGAGTAAATGATGAATATGATTCTCTATAATATCGGCTTGAAAGAATCATAACAAAAAAAAAAAACTTCCTTGTGATTCAGGAGGAGCAACCATGATTGGATCTTCAGTTAGGGGAGGTCGCGAGAGAGGCGAAACAGGTGAGTGATTTTCCCTCCTATTTACACTTATACAATTTAAAATCCTTCAGGTGAATGCAATTATAATAAATATCATGTTTAATGTAAATAAAGCCTAGTGTATTTACAAGATTAGCTTCGGCTAATGGTATCCGTGATAAGATTGTCGGGATATGATTTACACGATTAGCTCCGCCTAATGGCATCCGTGATAGGATTGCCGGGATAAGCTCCGGCTAATGGCATCCATGATAGGATTGCCGGGATATGATTTACACGATTAGCTCCGGCTAATGGAAATGAATTACAGGATTAAACCTTACAAGGTCACCCAGTTTATGCAAGTAAATAAGATTATTCAATTAAGAATATACAAATGAGTGTTAATTGGGTTTAAAAGATTTACAAGCAAAATATAAGTTCTTTGTTAGAATTCTCATGGATTTGATAGAAAGTTAATACTTCATTCATATTCATTACATGAGCATACATATATTCTTTATCAACATAATGGTAAGTTTATTTATGTAACAGGTCCATCAAACATTCAGGAAGATCATTAGTTTAGGACTCTACTTTGTGAAGCTTATGTAAATATTTAACTTAAAACAAAAAGGAAGTAACGTGTTTATGTGGTATGCTTTTGTGCAAACCTTGATGTATTTATAAAGGTTCAGCTTAGCATGTAGTATTTTTAGTTGTCTTGTAATTAACCATTTTGAAATATTTAAGAACACTTCTTATATTGTAAATACTTTTTTTGCATGCTAGTATTCCTTTTCCTTTAAATTTTATGATATGATGTGTTGGACTATGTTCATATTGAACTTACTTGTAGGATATCTATATGTGTGTGTGTGTGTGTGTGTGTGGATTGTATGAGGTGTGGAATTATGAGGTTTGATATAAGGTCCGGAATTAAGGGACCTTGTTATGATGGGTTGATTAAGTAAACTAATAGTAGTCGAAAACTTGGGATGTCTTAAATGCAAACGAAACTCTGCCGATTTTTGAAAAAAAAAATTACCCTCGAATAAAGAGGATATGTTGGAATCTTTTAACATTGATTGAGTCATACAATCGGACTATTACAAATTGATTGACCAATTAACCTATTAAAGTTGTTTCGACCTTCTTTTTTAAATATACCTCTTCCTCCTCTTCATCTACTGTGTCCACGTTCTCTACCTCATTGGGTATATCTAGAGCCATCTTGTTTTTCTTTTGTAGAGAATTTTGAGAAGAGTGTTTATGCACCCACATCTTCTTGAATTTTGTTGACTCTTTCTTCATGAGTTTATAGTTTTCTTATAAGACCTTAAATTGTTAAAAAAAAAATACATATTTTGCAATTCCTTTATAGCATTTTGCCACCAATCTCGCCTTGTACCTCTCCACTTCTCCTTTGCCAATTTTCTTTTCTTTATAGATCCACTTGACACCTATTGACCTTTTCTTTTTAGTTTAAAAACCAATTTCTATATGTCATTCTTCTCAATTGATGCAATCTCCTCATCCATAGCAATTCTCTATTTTTCATCCTTTATTACTTCTTGAAACACTATAGGTTCATATATGGCAAGATGATAATATAGTGTTGGATCAATCATCAATTGGACTAGTTATCTCATACAAGTCATCAACATTCCTCATCTGTCTTGGTGGACTTGGTGGGTTGTCATTACTTGAACTTCTAGTAGAAAAAGATGATAATGATGAAATTGAGTTTATTGGTGATTGTGGAGGTGTAACTAGCTCTTGATGATCTTTATATCTCCTTCTTTTCATCAAGAACGAGTAGAAAGTCATACTTCTCACCATTATCTACCTTCCAATCTCATTCTCCTTCTTCACTAAATTTAGCATCCCTACCAATCACCATATTTCCTTCATTAGGGTTGTAAAGCTTGTATCCTTTGGACTTTTGTTCATAACCCACAAATATCATTATTTGGCTCTTATTTGATCATTCATATACACATAGCCAATGGTCCCAAACACCCTCAAATGAGTAGCACTTGGCTTTCTTTCATTTCATACCTCTTGTGGAGTCATGTCATTCAAGCCTCTCATAGGATGTCTATTTGACAAGTAAACAACACAATCTACTATTTCAGCCCAAAACTCCTTTGACATCTTCTTAGTTTTGAGCATGTTTATCGTCATGTTAAGGATGTTTTTATTCTTTATATCCACCACTCCATTTTGTTATGGGGTTCTTGGTACTGTTAAGAGTTTTTTTACACCTTGATCTTCACAAAACACATTAGAACAAAATTCATCCTCCCTATCTGTCCTAAGTGATTTTATAAAATAATTAATTTTTTTTTCAACTAATACCTTAAACTTCTTAAAACAATTAAATACATTAGACTTTTCTTTTAAGAAGTATAACCATATTTTTCTACTATAATCATCAATAAAAAGTAGAAAACATATTTGTTTACCAAATGAGCATGGTTGAATAAGACCATATACATCCATGTGTATCTCTTGTAGGGGTTAACTTGCTCTAATTGTAGACTTATTTGAAAAGTTCTTGTGGAACTTTTTGCCCACTAACCATCCTTTACATAATTGATTTGGATGTTTGATGGATGGTAGACCCTTCAACATCTTCTTTTGCGTTATCATTTTCAAACTATCAAAGTTTACATACCCAAGTCTCATATGTCAAAACCAAGTCTCATCTTTCACATATGCCTTTAGGCATTTAGACACATTTGTCTCTATGTTTAGCAAAAAAATCTCGTTCTTTGTAATAGTTACCCTTGCAATTATAGTTCCATGAGTATCACGTAATGTTAAAGTATGATCTTTCATCTTGATTTCATAACCCTTCTCCAATAATTGTCTCAAACTTAATATATTACATTTAATAGTTGAGACATAATAAACATCACCAATAAATTGATGACTACCATTTTTAATTTGAATCAGAATCGTACATTTCCCTTTAATGAAAACCTTTGAATGATCTACAAATGTGACATTACCTTTAATTAATTCATCAAGCTCCATGAACTTATCGTCTCCACATATGTGATTGTTGGCTTCATTACCAAGATACCACATGTTTCTTTGGTTTTTATTTGTTCATCATAGACTCGTAATAAAATGGCTTCCTGCTTTTCTTCTACTACTAGATTGACATTCTTTTTAACTCTTATGGTTAGATTCCTGAAATCTTAGGCATAATGACCTATTCTTTAACAATTATAACATTTAATTTTTGTTTTGTCAAACATGGATCTCCTATTATTGTTGTATGTGGAATCAGTTGACCGATTGACCTATTAAAGCTGCCTCAACCTCCTCTCCAAATATGTCTTTTCCTCTTCTTCATCTACCTTGTCAACGCCCTCTGCCTCATTAGGTATATTCAGAGTCATCTTGTTTTTTTTTTTAGAGAATTTTGAGAAGAGTGCTTGTATATCGATGTCTTCTTGAATTTTGTTGACTCTTTCTTCATGAGTTTATAGTTTTCTCATGAGACCTTAAATTGTTAAAAAAAAAAATACATAATGGAATTTCTTGTGCAATAAGCATAGGATCTTTTTTACCACACATGTTTCTTCAATCTTCTCCCCATATCTTTTAATCTGATTGTATATGGCCAATACTCTAGTAAAGTAATCTGAAATACTCTCTGATTCAAGCATATGTAACCTTTCAAAGTCACTTCGCAACTTTTATAGGCGCACCTTTTTTACATTATCAACTCTTTGATCTGATTGTTGCAAAACCTTTCTTGCTTACTTGGCGGTGGTTGCGTTAGCCACTATATCAAAAGTGGTATCATCTAGATATTGGTGGATAATTGTGAGTGCTTGTTAATCATTTATTTGTGTTTTTTGCACAACCTCCGTTTGGGTTGAAGTCAACATCACTCCTTCTTCAGGCTCTTCAAAGCTTTTTTCAACCATTTCCCACACATCTTAGGAACCTAGCCGAGCTTTTACATAGATACATCAAATTTCATAGCAATCCTTTGTAAAACAAGGATATTAAAGTGGGAAGTTTGGATTTACTATGTCAAATAATTAAAATAAGCTCTAATACCACTTGTTGAAAGAAAATTAGTATAGTAGCTAATTATGGATAGTGATGCTTAATTGCAAAGCTAAATAACAAGAGAGAATTTGAGAGGAAGGTATGTTTTATTAAGTGTTTTTCTTTTCTGTACAACTTTTCTCTCTTCTACACTGATGTTTATGATTTTTATTACAAGTTTATTTATAGGTCTAAAGTCCTAAACAAAGAAAAATCTAATCTAATCAGGACAAGTAATTCTACCGATTTATCCGGTTGAACAATCCTCAACTGGTAGACCAGTCCATCTATTCTTCAGAAAAACCAAAAATCTAGTTTGTTTTAGTTTATTTTAAATATAATAGTTACTTCATCCTTGGAAAGGAAACATACAAAAAAGCTGACTTTCAGATATACCAAGCAGCTACAACTATATTTTCAAGCAAGAACCTCCCTTTCAAGCAAGACCGGAGGTTGGAGTCAAGAGCACGGTCCAGTTTTGACAAGAGTTCAAACTTTGGTTCGCTGTATCAGTGGTCAGTCAAAGCCACAAATCACTAAAGCTTAAAATATAAGGGGAATACACAGAGACTGTTACTCTGCTTGTATACTGTGTTCTGGCAACCATGCCATTCATTTACAGGAAATCCATAGTAATTTGTTTTAGTTTGCAGTTCTTGTTTTTCCTATTTGTTCATGGACTGCCAGGCTCAATCGTCGAGACTCTGCCAGGATTCGAAGGTGTTCTGCCATTCAAACTTGAAACTGGGTGAGCTATTATTCGCAGTGATATAGCAGCATTGAGACTCCATTCTAGTTACCTATTGTGGTTGGTTGATGGTTGAGGTTTCTTTGTTCAGATATGTAAGTGTGAATGAATCCGAACTGTTCTATTTATTCGTTGAATCGCAAGGGAAGCCTCTAGAAGACCCTCTTTTAGTCTATTTGGTTGGAGGCCCTGGCTGCTCGGCATTGACCGGATTTTTCTTCCAAGTTGGTAAAGTCTTTCCTCTCTTTCCATCATACATGAAAGCACAGGAATGTCTCCAAATGATAGCTTGTTGATGCTTTATCCTTTTCATTGTCTTTCCAAACAATAGAACTACTGAGTCATGTCTTGGTTAATGACCCTGCTATGAAACATAAGACATAGGTTTACCAAATCATTGTGTTCGTAGTTCTTCTTAATCTAATTTGTTATGTTTCTGCACAGGTCCACTAATTTTTAATACAACTGATTATCTTGGGGGCTTGCCAGAGCTGTTGTATAACCCTTATTCATGGACAAAGGTGCAAGATTCTCTGCATTAGTTCTACTGAAAGACCATTCAATTTGATGAATTGATGCTAAGAGTTTTTCATGTTATGATTGAATGGTGCCGATTAATGTTTTTTTTTGCAGACAGCTAGCATAATATTTATAGATTATCCTGTCGGCGCCGGTTACTCCTACGCAACAAGATCAGGAGGTTACCATATGACAGACACAGCATCAGCAAAACTAGGGCACCAATTTTTGAGAAAGGTGAGTGAAACAGTGGGTATAATGGTTTTTTTTTTTCATTAATGTACCTGAAGAAGCTCTAAGCCAAACAAAAAAAGGACAATGGCAATGAGTGTTTTTCAAATCCTAAAGCAGTGGTTGATTGATCATCCTGAATTCACCAAAATTCCATTCTTCGTCGCGAGTGATACGTATGCTGGTATAATCACGCCAATTGTCGCGAAGGAAATATTCGATGGTAATTTCTTTTCTAATACTCTGTGCCCAATATTTCTGTTACTGCAAGAAGGCAGTGACATATTTGAAAGAAATTAGTGAACTGTAATTGATCGATCCCCTGAACAATGTTGAGCTAATGAAAGAGCTATAATTCATGAGCTTGCAGGTAATGAAGCTGGACTACAGCCACATATAAATCTAAAAGTAATATATAGCTTTCTGAATTCTTTATTCATGGATCTTTTGCTTTCCTTTTTCTTAATTATGGTAAGGTCATAGTGGCTATAGTTTATAACGTTGAGTAAATGTTCTTGGAAATAATCGCAGGGATTCGTGAGTGGATCACCGCATACTGATACTGCCCTAGAGCATAACTCTAGAGTACCTCTTGCTTATCGTCTGGCACTAATATCACGGAGTCTTTATGAGGTGATTCCATTTTTCTCTCACTACTAAAACAAACGAGTTTGCAAAATCAGAAGTGAAAGAAAGCTTTGTTGTTCAATTAACAAGTGCTTTCAAATTTGGAGGTTGTGTTCGACTTTATCATTTCTGCATTCTGCTCTCTAATAATGGTTGTCTTTTGTTCTTGGCCATTAAGGGCATGCATGTTCCATGTAAGAATTTCTTACATTTCTGCTTGCTTTTGCAGTCAGCCAAAAACAGTTGCAAGGGGAATTACGTTGATGTAGATCCCTCTAATGCACCATGTTTAGAGGATCTAGAAAAAATAAACCAGGTTTTTGAAATTTCAAATTATACATGCAAACAAATGCATATGTCAAATACTTGCATGATTCCTTCTGAGAATTTCTTGTTGATTTCAGATTTCTTCAGTTAACACATTTCAGATTCTTGGATTTGCAGTGCATTACACAAATTAACAAAGAAAACATTTTATATCCCAAATGTGCCCGATTATCCCCAAATTCGAACAATGAGGAACAAAGTAGAAGATTTCTCAAGGCAAATTCTCAGCGTTTCCCTGCTCTATCTTCTAAAATTCAAGACTATTGGTGCCAGGTCTCGTCCTTTCCGTGCTTCCTTTTGCTTTGTTTAAGGATTTCATATCCGTTACCAAGTTGTTAACCAACTTTGTTTTCTTTAATACTCTGCAGAATTTTGAGTACGTCCTTGTTGATGTATGGGCCAATGATGAAAGAGTTAGAGATGCTCTTCATGTTAGAAGGGTATTCATCATTTACATTTTAGGGCAACACCATATAAGATTCTTCAAAACCCGAAGCTTATAGAAATATCTTATGCTTTATGCAGGGAACAGTCACAACATGGTACATATGCAATTCTTTCTTGCAGGATGTCTTATACACATATAATGTTTTCACTGCTGTTGATTATTATCAAAACCTGACAAGAAAAGGCTTACAAATTCTGATTTACAGGTTACATCTCAATTCGTACTTGTGATATTATTTCCGTCAGAATCTTCTTAACCCCAAGTTTAGAATGTTCTTGCTATTCAATTCATATATTTTTCTCATTCTGCAGTGGTGATCATGACATGGTTGTTCCATATATATCTACTGAAAAATGGATAAATTCTCTTAATATAACAGTAGACAGAGATTGGCGACCATGGTTCGTCGAAGGCCAAGTTGCAGGGTACTTCAATTCCTCTTTGGTTTATATCTTTTGTTTCAAAATGAAAATTGGTGTTAGAAAAAGTTCATTCTAGCCATAATTTAGCACAAAATATATCATGTAGGTATACGGTTAAGTACACAGATTATGGATTTCGTCTGACATTCGCGACTCTAAAGGTAACAGAACCTTCTGCTCACTGCATTATTCTTGTGCCATTACTGGGAAGGGGCAAAGTGGAAGCTAATGACATAATTTATTTTTGCACATACAGGGGGCCGGTCACTCTCCTACTCAGTACACGCCTAGATGGTGTTATAACATGTTTGAAAGGTGGATCCATTATTATCCATTGTAAGTGGCAAGTAAGCAAGGTGGCTGACAGTAATTCTGAATTGACGAAGAACTGTATGTCTTTAGTGTTGCTGTTTGAACTTTGTAATTGAATCAACTTTTGCTCTATAAGGCAATTGAATAAAAACTTTGTTCCAATTAAAGGTTTCCAAAATAATGTAAGAAGAAGTGATTTGAATCATGGCTATGACTCGGACTTGTTCTGAAAAATTCAAGGCATTTCGAATTATTTTTTGACACCGATAAAGTTGAGAAAACATCTGAAAAAGTTCCAATATTGAACCTTATACATAGGAATAGTTGCGAATCGAATCTCATTTCAAGTGCTCTTCTTCATGCAAAACTGCCCCAGCTTGGTGAAAACCATTCTGGGGCAACCTGAAAAGGCCTAATAAGTAGAGTAGGCTGTTTGAATGTTGATTAAATGCACAAATAAACCCTTGTTTATGAGAACCAGTTGAAGTTTTGATATGATTTAGCATTCGGTGAATCCAAGGGCTAAGGAAGGAGCATGTGGCGTCATGCAGCAGAGGCTTTGAGACTCCTGTAACCAGTTGTAGGTTGTAATAATAAAGCTTTCTCTTAAACCGCAGACATCATGGGGTGGTGGCGCAGTTGGCTAGCGCGTAGGTCTCATAGCTTCTGAGTTATCCTGAGGTCGAGAGTTCGAGCCTCTCTCACCCCATTTTGTAATTTTTAATTAATCCAATTCATGATGGAATATAAATGACTTAAAAACTTCACTAACGTAATTATCAATATTTCAATTTCATACGATTTTTGGGGACTCGGTTTCTATGAATATTCACTTTCCA
>Ga0325410_1005206_pt1 | contig 14415 bp, 8 predicted proteins | sample PopdelMetagenome_16_FD_206182 | JGI IMG/M metagenome (GOLD analysis project Ga0325410, IMG submission 206182) | Populus deltoides microbial communities from Bellville, Georgia, United States - Xylem-PdIQD-R3 | ecosystem: Host-associated > Plants > Phyllosphere > Stem > Wood/Secondary xylem... | reverse complement strand
GGTACAGGTTTCTTTCCCTGTGGGTAATATTTGGGTCCAAAAGCAATTAGCAGCTGATTTGATGTCTGGGCACACTTAAGTAAAGGGCTTTTTTTCTCTCTCTTTTCTGGTCATCATTCTTACATTCATTTGGGTTCGGAATGAATGTTGTTTTCCATGGACCATTGCCAGGACTACACATCTAAAGGTAAAATTCATTCCATGGTGTAGCAAAACATTTTGTCCAGCTAAAGGGATAAATGATCTGCAATCTACTATATAATTAAAAGGAAAGGAAAATAAGAAGGATGATCATCGTTTTTCCCTACGAGTAAGGAAAGAAATTTAAATCCCCAAATTCGATGTTCTAAGACCCTGAGGATATCTTCTTTAGCAAATTGACTTTGGTTAGAATGCTGGATTAGATTTTCACGGATATATGCGTATCTTAAAATCTGAAGATCATTTAGCGAGTGAGGTGCAGGATCCTTTAAAGGAAGGTTTTGTTTAAGTGAAAGTTGGGATCCGCCCAATTTAAAATCAGCAATCTACGAAAGCACGAACCTTGTCCTTCATAGTAAGTGGACACTACCAGATTTAATAGTTTTATCGATATAAATTTCTGTTGGTATTTATATTTATAGTTTATCGGTATGTATTTTATTGACGGGCTCATAAACAGAAACAATCTATCTGAAAAACTCTCGTCGGTAATTTTTGGTATGTCGGTGAGTCCATTGGTAATAAATTTCCCGATAGATTTACAGATGAATAAAGCGCGCTAAATTATTTTTATCCGCTTCATCTCGTCCATATTTCTCTTTGGAAGTTTGCCATATATTTGTCGGTAAATATAACATATCACCGATGAAATACCATTTGTCATTCTGTCGGAGGGTTAAAAGTAGCATTGCCATTTGCAGTAATGCTTTTCCAACTCTCTGGAATATACCGACGGATGTGATCCGTCGGTAACCCTTTCAGTAATATTTTAAAATATTTTTTAAACAAAATATATTGAACATAAGTAGAAAAATAATTAAAATAAATTAAAACCAAATATATAAAAAGAAATTAAAATAATATATTGTAAATATTTATTACAAATTTAAACATTTGTACGTTTAAATACAAAAAATCTAAAACAGAGGCATGCAGCGCTGGAGGAGGAGAAGGATGATAGTCGTCACCGGGACCATAAGGCCAATAAAGAGGAGCACATGAATCACCCATGTTTATTCTCATCTCTATTACCACTTGACGAAGTTCTTCATAATCCACAGTGAGTTGTTCAGATTTTTACATTAAGATTGGTCATCTGATCCTCTACTCGTTGGTCTAACATCACCTTGGATTCGAGAGTTTGAGTGCTCGGAATTGATTGCGAGCATTCAATAGTCAAAACAGTATGGGCTATTTGCAAGTTCTCGGTCGTAGCGTTAGAGAGTCCGTACACCTGATTTCTATCAGGCCTACCAAACAATCCTGCTTCCAACCACAAATCCGGATCAAGATCTGGATGGGTTGAAAAATTGTTCTCGTATCTCTTTTTCAAGCGGTTGTTTTATGTATCCTGAAAAGAAAAAATAAATTCATCAAATTGAAGAAAATTATAACTTAATACAAAAATAGTTGAAAACTAACATACCATAAAGTGATGAGCTCCGCACATGCGTTTCAACAAAAAATTCCATCGAGTTTGGCTCCCATCCAATAATCGTAGCCTACAAAATAAAAATGTTGTCAGTTAAATATATTTATAAAAAAAATCTTACTATCCGCTTCGCATGCGAAACGAATGGAACAGAGCCACTGGTATGCGTGATAACAGAACCGTGAACAAGCCGGTGTCGATTCTCCGTACCATACTGTGATCCTCAAGTGAAACGCGCGAATGTCATGTGTTGAATGTAGTCTTCCCATATAGCCTCTGAGATATATGGTGGTTTGAATTCTTCCAAATTGCCATGTCATTTCAGGCTGGAAGCTCTCTTTCTCTCGTATATATTTTTGCTTTCTTTTGTACCTCGTACCAAAAATCACGTAACTTATATGTTACCAATAATTTATTTGTTAGTAAATGAATAAATTTAAATATTTGGAATAAAAAAATTATAATGATTTCGATCTTACCTAATTGCAGCATAATTTTCTTAAACCCTCATCGCAACATTATCATCAACTTTGTTTCATTCAAAATTTTCCTTGCAATAAAAATTTATAAAAGAAAAATTTTAGTAATTTCATTAAAATAACCTAATTATCATAATAAAAAAATATTTAAATTAATACTAACCTTAAACCTTGAAAACCATGCATCAACCTGCGGTTTCCATTCAGGATATCAGGAAACGTGGCTCTATTGAAACAATAAAATTTTCATTGAAGATTTAAAGGCCGATGTTATTGTTTTTGTAGCATCAATTTTTGTAAACCTGAAATTGCATTCGTTAAATAAAATTATTTAAAAAAATTATTAAGCATGTCGTTGTGAAAGCAAATCAAACTTACATTAAAAGGTTGTCCAGCAAATGGATTCTGCTGTGAAAGGACCCTTCCTCGATGTTGCGGCATCACACTCGATGACCTTGCGTCGTGAGTCGATATCTATGCCTCAGGTGCATGTTCTTGGTCGGCATATAATGACTCGTGGTCGATGTCAGCATCACTGCTAGAATAACTAGTAGCGATCATGTCCTCACGACGTGCAATAGACTTTCCCTTAGGCATCTACACAAATTAACAGAAAAAAAATTAAAAGATTTCTATTTTCAAAAAAAAAATCGGCAGCACCTCCCTTATATAGAAGGCTACCCAAATTTTTTAAACCTGCAAATACACAATATATATGATACAAACCAGTTAATTTTATTCAATTTCTTCAAACAAATTAGAATAATTCAATTTCGCACAAAATTCTCATTTTCTAAGTGGTAATATATTTAATCCAAAATTTACAAAAAATTAATCTAAATTAAGAAAAATTAAAATTATTCCTACACATTTAATTGAAATTGAACAACAAAATTGGAAAACAAATAACTAAAATTCTTCAAAATAATGAAAAAAATATTTAAATAACAAAAATTCAACACAAATTTGAATAAAAATAATGACAAAAAATAACAAAATAAATGAAAAGGGATTGTTAAAAAAACTGAAAAAAAAGTAGAAAAAAGGAAAAAATGAAGAAAATAACATACTTTAGGATGAGAAGAGAAGATGATGCTTGATTTTGGCTTGGGTCGTAAACAAAAATAAGAGAATGAAGAAGAAAAGAGAAAAAGAGAGATGATGAAAGATGAAGAATGAAGAAGATGAAGCCTAGTCTGTCATGCCCGTGATTTTTTATATTAGGTTTTACCAACGGAATATTAAATATTAATATCTTTAAAAAATTTATCGGTGATTTCGTTTGTAAAGTCAAGTTGAAAATTTCAATTCGCACAAAAAATTTTAGAAACCCCTTCAAGTATTACCGATGACTTTTCATTTCATAAGTGATTCCGTGGTAAAAGAGTAAACAATCAAGAGTAAAAAAGAGCATTAATTACCAGTGTCTTGGAATTCCTATTCCATCGGTGATTCTGTTGGAGAATGTGTACCACAATAAAAAAGACTATTAATTTCCAACGCATTAGATTTCTTATTTTGTCGGTAAAAAAAGCATTAATTATCAGTGAACAACACCTTAAGAAGTGAACAGTTCACATTGCCACATGAATATAGCGATGAAAACATTTTGTTGGTATATCCATATGTAATTAACATAATGCATAGTGTCAGGGAGAAGTGAACGATTCTCATCGCCATTGGAATATACCAACGAAAACATTATGTCAGTATATCCATGTGTAATTAACACCATGAATAGTGCTAGGGAGAAGGGGAACAGTTCTCATGGCCTTTGGAATATATTAACGGACACATTTCATCGAAATTTTCATCGGTGTAAAATAGTGTCTAATGCCAGATTGTATTTGTATTTCCTATCTATCATCTCGAATGTATACATCAATTTATATTGGACTAGGCCTTCAACTTTTACCTCAAATGATAAATGTATTAGTAGATGTTCCATCGAGTTGAAAAACAATGGAGGGAATATCATCTCAAGTTTTCATATCGTCTAGGTGATATTCGTTTCAAGCCTTTCCATGTGTTGTGTCTATAACTTGTTGGAGCATATATCTCTAAAAAAATGATTGATCTCTGTGAGTGCATCACATATCCCATTTGGCAATAAATCTCAGTAAACTAATGGAATGAGTCTTTGTATAAACATGTAGCAGTCAAAGTTTTAGATGATTTTAAATCAACGAATTAAGGCTCGAACAACCCATCTTGTTGTTTGAGACACAACGACTTAGTGCTGAGACGGTTGAACTCCGACGATTGTATATGGAACTGAAATCACATATTTATGGTACGTGTTCTCCCCCTTATTTCACCTGACCTCAGTGACGACCCACCTCTGCCTCAAACCCCTCTCTTCTAGATGAATTGTATTTGAACTGATAAATTTTTAAATCTGTAATAGATATTTAATTTTTATTTTTATTTTTATTTAATTTCTTTTAATTATTTTCTACTCGGTATATTCCAAAGAGTTGGAAAAGAATTATTGGAAATGCCACTTCTACTATTTAATCAATGATGGTTTAATTCTGTCAGTAATATTAAAAAAAAATCATTGATGGAATTACAAACGGTCTTTTTTGTTAGTGATATGTCATATTCACCGAGGGAGATACCAATGGAACATAGCGGGTGATTGTTTTTGGCGCACTTCTTCTGTTTGTAAATTCATTGGTGATTATTTTATTGACAGAATTGTAGATAAAACAAGAATTACTGATGAAAGTTTTTCAGATGAACACTAACCGTTTGTGCACCCGTCGGGAAAAGTCATGTCAATAAAATCAATTTCTAACTATCAATGGAATATTCTTTCGGTAAATTGCAAAATTCTGGTAGTGTTCTAAACAAGTATTTGAACTAAAGATTATGTAACTCAAATATATCCCAACAAGATAAACCTATACTCTAAATTTTGGAGGAAAACAAAAGTATAAAAAGAGAAGAAAAGCAATAAAAATGAGGTGAGGAAGAGTGTATAAAAATCTTAAAAAACTAGATATTATATCAAACTCTTCCTTAACCCTTTTTTTTATAGTGAATTCTGAAAGCTAAAAGGTTATAGAATTAATTTTGGTAATAATCGAAATTAATTCCCACCACAACCTTTGAGTAGTCACTATAAATCAAGAATTAAATCTAAACATAGTGATTATAAATCTAAATTTCTTGAGTTGGAAAAATTGTTCAAATTTAAAAAAAAATGCTTTTGGAAGAAACAATTAACATTCATGAGCTAGACAAAACAATAGGCTGGAATTCTTCATAGACTAGACCCAGGCAAAAAATAATCTTTTGTGGTCCAAAATACCATTTTACAATAAACTCGGGCCAGAAGCTCGAGCACGAGTCGGGCTAATATGAGTGAGTGAGTTTAAGTCTAAAGCCTAGTTTGGTTTTGAACCTCTCCCTTCTAAAAATTTGAATGTTTTTTTAATCCAATTTTAACTTTCCAACTTCCTACTTTACAAACACCAGAAATAATTTGTTTCTTTTCCACGAGGGATAAAAGCTTTAAGAGAGTTTTGGATTTCATTAAAATATGTTAATTAAAGATTCTTTGAGATCAATTTTTTATTTATCTATAATTTGTTTAAATCATGTTAATGTTTTATATCAAAGAGTTTGTATTGGAGATTAAATTCCAACAAAATTTTAACATAAAAATAAGTGAATGTCATTTTTAATTTGATCTCGAATATGCCTATTAATCATGTTTTAACAAATTTTCCAACATTCCTTTTCCTTACGACCATGGAATTTAAAGTATAGTTTTGATGGTTTGATTTTGAGGTTTCCAGGATGGTTAATGTCTGCCAGACATTAGAGGAAACTTCTAGACTTCCAGGCTGTTCTACATTTTGTAGGAGCTTTATTCTTCAATTTCAATGGGAGTGAAAAAATCAATTTTGATTTTTATATAAATTAAATCTAAAATTTCAAGTTGTACTTTTTTTTTTATTAACGTGTATGTGCGGGTCAGCTTGTGCACATCTCGACTAATTCCACGGGTCCTGAAATTAACAACCATGTAAGCCTCTAGTGACTCTAAGGTTTGTGGAACTCGAATCAGTGATTTCTAGAGAACAAACCTAAAACCTATTAAGAAATACCTATGTAAATATTAATAATATCTTTACTTGCCCAAAATTAGCAGAGGTCATATCCCGCTAATTTTGGATCACGGCTTCAAAGCCTTAATAGTAGGAATGATAGCAAGTTGTGGTTATATATACTGTACTGTTTGATCTATGAAATACAACAAACCATTCAGTTACTTATTTTTATGAAAAACTGAACAATTGAGCTACACCCCTCAGGGTTAATTCCAAGTTGTACTTGTTACCATCAGTGGTTGTTATTTTTCATTTCTATACTGTTCTGTTCTTAATTTTCCACTTCAATCCTCTCTTTTTTTTTTTAATTTCCTAGCGGACACTTGCTTCCCCTTGGCCTACTGAATATCGTGATTTCCCTTTTCTGGCTTGATTTAATATTATGGGCTGCATTTGTCAAGCAATTACTTAAAATGAACGAGATGATAGAATCTGCAGATTTGGTGCTCTATTTGCGAGATATTCTTCCTTACGACAACACTCACTTAATCTGCTTCCTGTGGATAGCCTATAAGTTGAAACTCACAGTTTAGCATCTTCCTCCGAGAGGGAATTTAGATATTTGAGTGTCCCATTGATGGCTGACAGCGATGATTCATATCCACCAATGGACGCGAAGAGAACTCCCGTTTGCATTTTCTTTAAGGATGTCAGGTATGTGTTGTTGTTTCTGCTGTAAAAATGAAACTTGATTGACGTATTGTTTCAGGGAACTAAATGCTTGACAAAAACATTTGTACATTTCACCGCTTTGCTGGCCTGGTTGAATTCAATTGAATCCTAGCAAATGCTCACTTTAGAGCCCTATCAGTGCTTAATTTGGCCATTTTCCTTGGCTTCACTGGAATTTCTTGTTTAGTTGTCGTATGAACCTTTATTTCCTTTTTTCAGAGATATTTAGAAATTTATTTTCTTCTCCTATATTATGAACAGATATGTTCTTAAATTGGGTTAGAAATAGCCATTCCCTGCGGCTCTGGCTCTGACAGCTGATCCAATTGCATCTCTGGTTGACACGGCCTTTATCCTTCGATCATGCACGCACATGCCCAGTTCTTTTTCTTTTTTTGTGTCGTATTTTGCAGACAGTCATTTTATTCCTATTTACCCTTAGCATCATAGAGGCATGGAAAACTGAAGAGATTCTTTCTGGAGTGTGCTATATATGCTACATAGTCACTGTGAATAAATTTCATTGCTTATCAGTTGCCAGTTAAACATCTGCATGTCTTGGTTTCTTTATTGCCCCATACCTCCATGTTCTTGGACAGGTGACAAGCTCAAGTAATCGCTTCTTTCCATGTGGAATGGTAGACTAGCTTATAATGAAAATGTGATTCATTGTCAAGAATGCAGTTATGTTATTGAAATAATCTTTGTATTATTTCGTTGAATTTAGTTATTTATTTTTCAAATTTGTTGTTCAATTTCAATTCAATATGTAGGAGTAATTTTAATTATTATTTTGTATTTATTACATTTAGAATATTTTTTGTAAATTTAGGATTAAAAATATTACCACTTAGAAATAATTGTAGTTGTTATTATAATAATTTTTGCATTATTTTGTTGAATTTTTATTGTCTTTTTTTTTTCAATTTTATTGTTCAATTTCAATTAAATGTATAGGCATACATGTTGTGTATTTGCAGATTTAAAAATTTCAGGTAGTCTCTTATATAGAGGAGAATGTGCCGAATTTTTTTAAAAAAGTAGGAATCGTTTAATTTTTTATTCGTTAATTTGTGTATATATATGCCTAGGGGAAATTGAGGCAATTTCAAGTTTATAAATATTAAGGCTGCTAAAACAATAACATCGATTTTTAAATCATCGATGGAAATTCTATTGTTTCAATGGAGCCAGGATTTTAAACATCGTTAATGGAAATCAAAGGTTGATGCATGATTTTCAAGGTTCAATGTTAGTATTAACTTAAATATTTTTTTATTTTAATTTGGATCGTTTATTGAAATTACTAAAAAAAATTATAAATTTTTACTTCAATGGAAATTTGAATGGGAGAGAGTTGATGATAATGTTATGATGAGGGTTTAGGAGAATCTCGCTACAATTAAATAAGATCGAATTCAGGATAATTTTTTTATTTCAAATATTAAAATTTTATTTTTCATTTACTAACAGATAATTAATTTGTACCATATAGATTGCGTGATTTTTTGTACAATGCGCAAAAGAAAGCCAAAAAATATGTGAAAAAAAATAGAGCTTTCATGCTAGAATGACGTGGCAGTTTGTAAGGATTTCAGAATGTCGTACGTCTCAGAAGCTGTATGGGCGGAATACATTCAGCATGTGATGTCCATGCGTTTCACGTACTTGAAGGTCACAATCCGGTATGGATAACTAGAACCAGTGTTTTCACAGTTCCATTACCACGCACACCAACAGCTTCGCTTTGTTCATTTCACATGTGAAGGGATTAGTAAGATTTTTTTATTACATCCATTTTTTTATTAGTTGTTTTTTATAAATATATTTAAATGACAATATTTTTTTATTGTAGGCTATGATTCTTGGACCTTTTTATTGAAATTCATGTGCGGAGTGATGATTGCCAAAAAGGGGTGCAGTAGTTTGTTGATAGCCAAGCTCAACATTTTGTGGTATGTTGGTTTTCTATCATTTTCTTTCTTAAGTTATTATTTCCTTGAATTTGTTGAATTTATTTTTTCTTTCCAGGATATATATAACAGCTGGTTGAAGAAAAGATACGAGTATGATCCTTTGACTCATCCGAATATCGATCTGAATTTGTGGTTAGAGGCAGGATCTTCTAATGTGTCCGATAGAAATCAGGTGTATGGACTCTCTAACACTACGAATGAGAATTTACGGACAACTCTTAGTGCTTTAATAGTTGGATGCTTGCAATCGATTCCAAGCGTTCAAACTCTAGAGTTCACAACAATGTTAGACCAACAGGTGCAGGATCAGACGACCCATCTTAATAATAAATATGCGCAACTCACTATTGATTATGAAGAACTCTGTCGATTGGTAATGGAAATGAGATCACGGATGGGTGGTTCATGTGCACCCTCTAATTGGCCCTACAATCCTAACAATGACTAGCCTCTTTCAGCGCAGTCTTTATTTAAGATATATTGTATTTGAAAGTACAAATATTTAAATTTGTAATAAATATTTGATTTTTATACTAATTTATTTTAAAATTATAAAATAAAATTATTTTAATTATTTTTCTACTTTTATTCAATACATTTTTTAAAAAAACTATTTTTAAAATATTACTGACGGGGTTATCGGTGACACAACTTCGTTGGTATATTCTAGAGAATTGAAAAAAAATTACAACAAATATCATTATTACTGATGGGTTTACCGATGGAACTAGACCGTTGATATATTCTAGAGAGTTGGAAAAAAATTATTGCAAATAGCCAAATACCACTACTATTATTAACTCACCAATGAAATTATAGATAGTATTCTATTGCTGATATGTTATATTTACCTCTAGATATACCGATGAAATAAAGCAGACAAATTTTTTTGGCGCGCTTTGTCTGTTTGTAAATTCATTGATATATTTATTACCATTAAACTCACCGGCTATCCATAAATTACCGATGAATGTTTTTCCAATGGATTATTTCCGCCTATGAGTCAATCGTTAATATATGTACCAACGGATTGCAAGTGTAATCATCGAAAGAAATTTCCGTTAGTAAAACTGTTAAATCTAGTAGTGTTAATCTCTCGTCAAAATAAACATAAACTCTAGATTTTGAAGGAATATAGAAACTTAAAAAATGAGAAGAAAAACACTAAAATTTGAGGTAAAAAAGAGTGTGTAAAATCATGAAAAATCTTTTCTTGAACTCTTCCTTCACCTCCTTTTTATAGTTATTTTTTTTAAGCTAAAAATTTAAAGAATTAAGTCTAGTATTAACCAAAATTAATTTTCATGTTTTTAATATTTTGATTAACCATCATAAATCATAATAAAACCTGACCATTATGGTCATAAAACAAAACTTTTCAAATTCTTCCTTTCATAAGTTGGACAAAATAGTGGGCTAGGTTGGAATAAATAATTTTTCTCAAACCAAATTCAAGCTCAAATTTAAGTTGGTAAAAAATAATATTTTATAATCCAAAAACTTATTTTACAATGAACTCAAACTCAAAGTCTGGCCTGAGACAGGCCGAGCCGACACAAGTGTGAGTTTAAGTTCAAAACTCACTTTGCTTAATACATTTTCCCTCTAAAAACTTGGGTGTCATATAGGTCAATTTTAACTCTTCGATTGTCCATTCTATAAATATTAGAAAAATTTTGTTTCTATTCAATTTAGGATAGAATTCTTTAAAGGATTTTAGGTTTCATCAAAATTTGTCACTTTAAAAGGTTTCGGGTTCAGGATTCTTTGAGATCAATTTTTTATTCATTCATAATTTATTTAAATCATGTTAATGTTCTATACTAAAGAGCTTGTATTAGAGATTAAATTTCAAAAAAAAAAATTAACCTTAAAATTAAGTGGATCTCATTTTTAACTTGGTCTCAATATATCAATTAACCTTGTTCTTTAAATAAATTTCTAAGGGTTTGTTATCGTTACTTAGCCTTAAATATATCTATTAATTTCTCTAAATAAATTTATGACAATTTGAGGTTAAATGACATATTGTAAGACCTTACATTCCTCTCATCCCTTACACAAAGACTATATATATATATATATATATATATAAAAGCAAAAACAGTTGAGATCAAAGAAGAGCCGTTATGGCAAGCACAGCCCAATTGAGGGTGATGGTTGGTCATCTAACATCTTTCTATTTAACGGCAGTCGTTTCAGTTTGAGCGACCAGTCATGCATCTAGAGATAACACAAGAATATTTAACGGTCAGTAACGACCCGTTTAAAACACGATATCCGTTACCCTCCTCTTTTTGCCGCCAAAAGTAAACTACCTCAGCCCTGCTATTGATAATGGACATTTCTCTCTGTTTTAAACCTCAAAGCCCTTCTCTTATACCCAAACAAGCCAACATCAACACAGACCCTAAAAGGGACTGGAATGCAATCATGAAAAACCACGCCAGGCTCAAAAATGACCATGCCATTCTTTCTACATATACCCAAATGGAATCTTTTGGCATTGCACCAAATAACACAACCCTGCCTCTCATTTTCAAGGCCTGTTCGAGGCTCAATGACGTTGAGAGAGGCAGAAGGGTGCATTCTAGTATTCAGGGTACTAACTTGATCAAAGATGTTCGAGTTGGGACAGCTGTTGTTGATTTCTATTGCAAATGTGGGTTGCTTGAAGAAGCTAACCAACTGTTTGGTAAAATGACTCAGAGAGATTTGGTTTTGTGGAATGCAATGATATCTGGGTTTGTGGGCTGTGGTTTTTATGGGGAGGCAATTGGATTGTTCAGAAAGATGAAAAGTGAGGGTTTTGAACTAAATTCACGTACTTTGGTGGCATTGATTTTGGCGTGTGAGGGGTTATTAGAATTGAGGTTAGGGAGGGAGATACATGGGTATTGGTTGAGGAATGGATATTTTGATTGTCATCCTCATGTGGGTACTGCTTTGATTGGGTTCTATTTGAATTTTGATGTGAGAGTTTCGAGTCTTGTGTTTGATTTGATGGTTATGAGAAGTGAAGTGAGTTGGAATGCAATGATTACTGGGTTTCTTGATTCAGGGGATTCGGTGAAAGCTTTGGAGCTTTTTGTTCGGATGCTAGAGGATGGGGTTAAGACAGATTTGGTTACCATACTGGTCGTGGTTCAGGCGTGTGCAGAATTTGGATATCTCAAACTGGGGATGCAAATTCATCAAATGGCTATTAAATTGAGCTATAGTAATGATTTGTTCATAGTAAATGCATTGCTTAACATGTATAGTAAGATATCAAGTTCAGAATTAGCACGCAAGTTATTTGATATCACTACAGTTCGTGATGCTGCCCTGTGGAATTCAATGATTTCTGCATACATTGAATATGGACGCTATGAAGAAGCTACAGATGTTTTTAATAGAATGCGAGAAGAAATAAGCCCGGATGAAAGAACTATTGTTGTTATGCTTTCTTTGTGTAGAGAGTTAGATGATGGCTTGAAAAGGGGTAAAAGCTTACATGCTCATGCATGCAAGAGTGGAATGAGGATGGATGTTTCTATTGGAAATGCGTTTTTGATCATGTACACAGATCTAAATTGTGTTGAAGCTGCACTGAAGGTTTTCAGTGTGATGAGTGATGTAGATGTCATCTCATATAACACTTCGATCTTGGCACTGGCCAGTGCCCATTTGAGGGGTGAGGCTTGGGAATTATTTCAAATCATGCAAGCATCTCAAGTGGAACCAAACTCTCACACAATGATCTCCCTTCTTGCTGCTTGTGGAGATGAAACATGTCTAAAAATAGGACGGTCCATCCATGGTTTTTCAATAAAGCATGGTTTTGAAATAAATCTACCCTTGAACACTGCGCTCACTGATATGTACATGAACTGTGGTGATGAACCGAAAGCTAGAAGTCTTTTTGAGGCCTGTCTCGCTAGAGATTTGATATCGTGGAATGCTATGGTTTCCAGTTACATTAAAATCAACCAAAGCAATGAAGCTTTGTTATTTTTCAATCGTATGATTTCAGAGGTGGAACCTAACGTGATCACAATCTTAAATGTTCTCTCAACATGTACTGACCTCGCCAATCTGCTTCAAGGCCGGTGCCTGCATGGTTATGCCATACGGAGGTTTTCCCCTTCTGATTCAAATTTGTCTCTTGCAAATGCTATAATAACAATGTACACAAGATGTGGTAGCATGCTAACTGCTGAAAAGATCTTTAAAAGCTTACCAAAGAGAAACATCATCTCTTGGAATGCCATGATAACCGGCTATGGTACACATGGTCGTGGTTATGATGCCATCATTGCCTTCAAGCAGATGTTAGAAGAAGGTTTCCAGCCAAATGAGGTGACTTTCTTATCTGTACTATCTGCTTGTCGCCATGCTGGCATGATAGAGCAGGGTTTGGAGCTCTTTTATTCCATGGTTCAGGATTTCAAGATGATTCCTGCGCTTGAACATTATGGCTGTGTAGTTGATCTACTTGGTCGTGGCGGATGCTTAGATGAAGCTAGAGAATTTATCAATTCTATGCCTATTGAACCAGATGCATCAGTGTGGAGAGCACTGCTCAGTGCTTGTCGATTTCATTCTAACCCAAAACTAGCTTCTGCCATTTTTGAAAACCTTGTCAAATTAGAACCAACAAATGCAGGAAATTATGTTTTGCTATCCAATATATATGCTGAAGCAGGTCATTGGTCAGAGGTAAGACAAATAAGAACATTTCTCAAAGAGAAGGGTTTAAGAAAGCCACCAGGAACTAGTTGGATCATCGTAAGGGATCAGAGTCACTATTTTACCGCTGCAGATACATCACACCCTCAATCTGACAAAATTTATGCAAATTTGAATTCTTTGCTGACCATGATTAGAGAATCTGGATATGTTACTGGTTTTTATTTGGTATTTCATGATGAAGAGGATTAGAGTAAAATCGGGGTATGTGGTGCCTGAATTAGAAGCTCAGTTTTGTGTTTGGAATGATCAGCTTGAAGAGAAATTCTCTATGGTGACACTTACAACTTGGGGCATTCTAATGATTGTCATGAATTTAGTACATTTTTCAAATAATTGGGAATATCTCAGGAACGATTCTGTTGTTACTATCTAATTATTGCATCTGCTCATGCAAAAAAATATTGTTGAGGCACGAGTGATGGGGAAGACAATCCTGATTCACTGTTAATCTGTTAAGAGGTGGAATATCTTATAAGATTATGGAATTCCTGGAAAGCCTGAAAGGACCATTGACCATAAACCTGGTTCATTTGGAAAGAGATCAAGAATCATCCAGGAGGTTGCAAGCCTATTAAGTCGCAATTTAATTGTGTATTCACTTGTAGGGACATGAGAGGTACATATATTTTATGCTGTATATATATATATATATTAACAGAAACTATTTCATGTGAGAAAAGTACCATACACTTGCTTATAATAGTTAAATTATGATTTTGCTCTCAACTAAAAAAAACAAAGAATTGGTTTTAAAGGGTAAAAGAATCTTCATGGGGCTCATTTTTTATTCTAGAATTGTT
>Ga0325410_1005198_pt1 | contig 14422 bp, 5 predicted proteins | sample PopdelMetagenome_16_FD_206182 | JGI IMG/M metagenome (GOLD analysis project Ga0325410, IMG submission 206182) | Populus deltoides microbial communities from Bellville, Georgia, United States - Xylem-PdIQD-R3 | ecosystem: Host-associated > Plants > Phyllosphere > Stem > Wood/Secondary xylem... | reverse complement strand
CTAGGTTGCCTTTCGTAATTTGCATGTGTCGTTTGGAAGATGTTTGTGTTCTTTGGGCAATGGAGGGAATAATGCGGGCGGGTGGTGGGCTGGAGGCGACTTTTCGTTGCCTGGACTTCAAGTTTGGTTAAAGGCGGAGAGAATTTGAATAAATTGTTTTACACTGTGCTATGATTGCTTTTTTAATCCAAATATTTTTCACATTAAAATATATAAAATTAATATTTTTTATTATAATTTATTTTTAAATATTCTGATCTAAAAATATTTAAAAAATAATTCAAAAAAAATTAATTTTTTTTTAAATCACAACCCACCAGTCAAATAATAATAATAATATCATAGTATTAACTAGCATGGTCAGATTAATTTTTTTTTATTATAAAAAGATATCTATATGTTGCAAATATTTTTTTAATAGAAAAAAATATTTAAAACTATATAAGAATTGATTTGATATGACTCAATCGATTTAACGAGTTAAAAATCATTTAAAATAAATATTTAAGATGTAGTTTTTCTTATAAATATTAATATAATAACATATTGAATCAATTCGAGTCAACTTTGGTTAACCTGCAATCCGTATGTCGGTTCATGAAATCAAAATAAACTCATAGATAACAAATCAAAACAAATTATAAAAATTAATTTCCAATAAACTCAGTGTTAAAGAATGGAATTGAAAAAAAGAATTCAAATAAAAAACAAAAATGACCCGATTCAACTCAGGCTAACCAATAAAACCCATGACCTAGTGTTAAAAGATGCAACTGAAAAAAAAAACTCAATTATAAAAAGGATATAAAAACTGACTCGAGTCAGCTCAGGTTAACTTGTTAGACCCGTGACCCGAGTCATGAAAAGAGATAACTTTATAGAAAGCAAATTAAAACAAATAATGAATCATAATTCTCAATGAACCCAATATTAAAGGATGAGATTGAAAAAAATCAATTAGATAAAAGAAAAAAAACTCGAGTCAATTGAGTTAACTTATCAAACCTGTAGTCCAGGTCATGAGACTGAAATTGCCTCACAAAAAATAAATTAAAAACAATTATAAAGTCCAGTCCCCAATAAGCTTTATGTTAAAAGCTAAAATTGAAATTTAAAAATTAATTAAAAAAAGAACACAAAAAACGATTCAAGTCAACATGGGTTAACCCGTCAAACCGGTGACCCGAGTCATGAGATGGGGAAAATCTTATAAAAAGCAAACCAAAACAAATCACAAAGTCTAATTCCCAATCAACTTAATATTGAAAGATGAATTTGAGAAAAAAAAATCAATTAGAAAAAAAAGCTCAATTTAACTCATTAAACTCATGGTCCGGGTCATGATATTGAAACAATCTCTTAAAAAATAAATTAAAAACAATTATGAAGCTCAATCCTTAATAAACTTAATGTTAAAGGATGAAATTGAAATTGAAAACAAAAAAAATTAAAAAAACATTATTATAGAGAATAATATTTTGTGAGGAAAGATACAATAAAATCTCATTTTCTTTTAGTTTTGTGTTAACAACAAGATCCTTGGCTGGCACTACGCCAAGTGTCTGATCAATTTTTATTTAAATCATAAACACAATATAAAAGCATTGTTAACGTGTTTTTTTAACCTAAAAAGATTTAATAGTGAATTTAAAATTTGATGCATATCAGACAACATTTTTTTAAAATATTAAGATGGAGAAATATTAGATTGACTCGGACTAACTCTGACAAATATGCAAAACATGCAATTCAGATTATGAGAGTGTGATAATTTCATATAAAACAACGTAAGATAAATTACGAAGCCCAGTTTTCAATAAGTAAAAATATTGAAGTGCAAAAATAAAATAAAAAAGATAAAAAAATGACTTAAGTCAAACTGAGTAAATCTGCTAAACATGTGAGCTGAGTTGTGAGAATGAGATTACATCACAGAAAACAAAATGCCGCCAGTCGGCCCAACCCGACCTTGCTAGGTCCAATACAACACAACACAACACAACAACAACAACAACAACAACAACAACAATATATAGTATTAAATAAACAAAAAATCAGAAAAATTTCAAAAGTCATTTCAATTTTTTTTTTTAATTTTCTCGCATGTTTTTCTACCAATTTTGCACATTTTCGGGCTGTATATTTACAATGTAAGATACAAATATGGTATTAAAATACCATGTTTTCTTCGAAATGTTTTTAAAAAAAATCTCAAAATTTTTAAATTAATTTCCCCATAAAAAAAATATTTTATTTTCATACGTACGATCAAATCTTAAAAGTTTTCCAAGCTAAGATATCGTAACTAGTTTATGATTATCCATTAGGATTTGGCCAAAATATATAAAACCCTTTACCAATCATTTTGTTCATTTTATATTAGGGTTTAGATGTAGACTTTAATATTTAGGGGTGTAAAACTACATAATAGAGCATACCCTCAAGTATTAAATATAAAAAGTACAAAACAAATGCGATGTGAAAATTTAATATTTTCCCTTCCCTTCCAGCTGTGTACCTCCACGCTCTTCGAGGAGGGAGATTTGGCCTTCCAAAGCTTCGGTTCCATTTTCCTTTCTTTCTCCCAAAGCTGCCAACGAGCTTGATCTTTGCCTGCAAAACAAAGAAAAAAAACCCCGTAAATAGTCAATTTTATTTTTTTTAGATATGTTTAAGCTTTCTGTTTCAATCTTTCTCTTCGTCTGTCTCCCTCAATCTGAGCTACTGTTAGTAGCGAAGAGGATGGGATGAGGCTGTAAGGGGTGTTGGCTAGTTTTCGTGTTGATGGTGGCTGAGTTCGGTGGTGAAGGATGCTGGAGTTTTGTGGTGGGTCTGGTCAGTTGGAGTGATGGTTGAGCTTGTGTTGTTGTGATGGTGGCGTGATGGTGGGGTTAGGAGAATAGGGACGACAACTATGGTTGTCTTGGCAATAAAGTAGAAAGTGAGGGGGTTGTGGGGTGTTTGGAAGTGAGTTTGGTGTAGGAGATGGTGTGTGGCCTGATAGGCTAGTATTGGTTTCAAAGCCAGAAGAATGGGGTGTTGAATAAAATAAAATAAGCCATAATACAAAAATTTAAACAAATTAAAACAACTAAATCACATCAAATACACAAAGCTTAGTCCAAAATTGTATAAAAAAAAACAATGCCTTTCCCAGTGGAGTTGTCATTTTGCCGCACGTTGATGCGCGACGTTGGAGGGGTCGTTTGGAGTCCCTACCTAGTTATTTGATTCAGGTTCGTTATGAAACCTGAGTATATTGCTCTTATAAGAGATTTGAGGGTAAGATAATAGTTGTGGCTAGGAAAGATATTAGCACCCTTAGCGCACCCTACCTGTTGTAAGCTGCTTTGTGGTCTAGGGGTTTTGATGGTTTTCTTATTGGTTGTCTATTTGTGGTTTAGAATTTGAGATTTACTCATATGAATAAACCCGATATTTAAAAATTTATTATGGACTCGTGTACCCAAATAAATTCTTAGAAAAAAGATTCTTCGTATTTTATGTATTACGATGAAAAATACTTCCAATTAAAATTGGTGAACATTTAGAATAACTCTTAGAATGTTCTGGTTAACTCTGATATTTCAAATACCAGCCTCACTTATAGGTTCAATGTTCTATACCAGGATTTTTAACCATTAATTCTTATGAATTAAAAAAGGATGATTTATTAAAATATTATCAAAATTCTCATGAATTTAATAAACTGGTTATTAAATTTTAAAATGGACGCGAATATATATTTTGAATTTTCATATGGACATACTACGTAATATTATTTTCTTTGTATTTTTAAGACACTTGGCCGTATGCAATTAAAACATTTAATTCTTTTTATCTTTTTGGTTTTAAACATTTAAAAACATATATAAAAAATACGAACACACACATCTTTTTTTACTATATTTTACTCATACACCCACAATTACCAATTTACAAATCACTAAAATTCAAAATAATCCAAACACATTAAAAACCTATAATTTACAAAATAAACCCCTAAAATTCAGGAACGAAGCTTCTGAGTTGCTGGAACAGTGCTGGGAAGCTTTTAGGAGGTGGAGGAGCCATGACAACACATCTTTTCCACGTGCCACCATTTCTATCGGCATGTAGGACTATGCACTGCTGTTGTTAGAGAAGTAAAACCAACGGGATCTGAAATGACTCTTTCACCTTTTCCCTTCCTTATCGGTTGCGTACCTCCACGTTCTGCGAGGAGGGAATCTAGCCTTCTAAAGCTTTGGTCCCCTTTTCCTTTCTTTCTCCCTAGGTTGGTGACAAGCTTGATCTTTTCTTGCAAAGCAAAGAAAAAAATCCACGCAAATTGTTGATTTTAATTTTTTTTAGATTTGTTTTAGATTTTTGTTTAAGCTTTCTGTTTCAATCTTTCTCTTCACCTGTTTCCATCAATCTGAGCTATTGTTAGCAGCGAAGAGGAAGGGATGAAGTTGTGAAGGGTGTTGGTTGGTTTTCGTGTTGATGGTGGCTAGCTTCGATGGTGGCATGATGGTAGGGTTAGGAAAATAGGGATGATAGTTGTGTTTGTCTTGGCAAGATAGAATGAAGTGAGGGGGTTGTGGGGCGTCTGAAAGTGAGTCTAGTACAAGAGATGGTGTGTGGCCTAATAGGCTAGTAATGGACTCAAGGTTAGAAGAATAGGGTGTTGGTCGGGGATGATAAAGGAGATTGGGGGAACTACTGATTCTAAAAGGCTGAAGATTTAATGGCGGGTCTGGTCAAGGAATGACTCTGAAGGTTAAGGTTTGTTTTTCTTGTGTGTGGGTCGGAGTTTTGGGTGTCGGTGTTAATGGTGTGAAGGAGAAAGAAAGGGAAGTAAGGGTGAATGTTTTGGTTAGGGAGAACATTGGATGTTGTGTAAATGGAGGTCTGTGGGTAGAGAATTAAGGGGGTCAGCTGTCTTTAGGGCTAACTCGAGAGGAAAAAGAAAGAAAGAAAAAAAAGGAGGGGCGATGGCTAGGCAAAAAAAAAAGGTTAGGTTTTTTAAGGTTTTTATTTTGCTCTCGCTCCCATAATTTCTCACTTTTTTGTGTGTTTTATGTATATATTTATAGGGAAAAAAGTTTTTTTATTTTTAATTGCTAGGTCCCCAAGCAAACTTGTTGACCAAGCAACCCGAAAAGCAAATTGGTCCTTCAACTTCTTTCTTTTCATATTTGATCCCTTGCAAATTTTAATTTTTCTTATTTTTTTAAAAAAATAATTTTTTTTTAAAGAGTAACTTCAACATTGACTTAAAAAGCACGTTAACAACTGAATGAGTGGTAAAAAGATGATGCAAGTGACGCAAAGACGTCAAAATCATATTTTTTGGATTTTTGTTATTTTTTGTTATTTTTAGTTTTTTTCTAAAATTTATCAAAAATTGGATAAAAAATTGGATAGCAACATTTACAATGGGTTTTGTGTTTTGGTTATAAGGCCCATCATATAGGTTTGACCCATATTAAAGTGCCTTGCTTAACAAAGGCAGACATTCCAACATTTTTAATAAAATAGTTTTTTTTTAATAAAAATCATTAAGACTTTGTTTTCCAAATAAAAAAGTATCAGTCATTAGTTTGTTACTCACCTATGATGTCTAAAGTAAAGAGTCATTATAGGTTGTTATCTTTGGTATCGATTGAGGGTAGCACACTCATTATACTTTGATTTTTAAAATGCATAAGTTTTTCAATAAAATAACCATTAATTATTTCTAAAGTAAATGAATCTTCATTGGTCATTACTCTTAGAGGTTGATTAGGGGTAACAAGGTAGTTCATTCATTTGTGATGTAAACTTCACTTCTTTTCAAATAATGATGTTAGCAATAATGATAATAACTATAGTAAAGAACCTTTTTTCCTTGAACAATTGTCCATCGACAATGTTTATGTATAAATGAGTCATCATAAAATGATATGTATAGGCATTGATTGAGGGTAATATTTTAAGAAAATAAAACAATAAGTATGATTGTTACTATAACAATACGCTTCAGGATAAAGAGACCATCATAGGTCATTATCTTGAAACTACGTAACTTTTAGTCCCAATAATAGATGTCCATTTTTAGATACCTCTAGATCTTTCCTTCAGGTATATGAACCATTAACTATCACTATTTGAATATGAGAAGTGAAGATACAAAAATAATTTAGAAAAGATTAGGTTTGATTCCCTATATAGGATAGATGAACCTTAGTGAGATAAACCATCACAAAAATAAGTTTAGGTTGGGTCAACCTAACCCTATATAGGCCCATCTTGTTATTCATTAATGATGTTTGAAATATTGTCATTGGTCATAAATCTTGATCAGGAATAAACAATCCTTATATGGTGATATTAACTCACTAATTATTTTTAGAATAAATGAGCCATCATAGGTTGTAATTCTAGTGGCAACCAGGAATGAAGAAATCATTTGAACCTCATATAGGATAAATTTTGGCCCAACCAACCCCTCTTTTTCATTGGGTTTAATTCCCTATATTAAACCCATACTTAACCATAAATATCCATGCATCAATGTAGATAGACATAATAGGAATAAAAGACAAATAACAATACAACTTATCTTAAGTAAAATGCTTTAAGGTGATAATATATTCTTTTTAGCATAATCAGTCCCTTGCCTAGAACTTTGAAAGATTAGTTAGGGTTCTTTGTGACCATAATACTACGTGGAGAACCCTTTTATATCTTATACATCTTTATTACCTTTTCCCCTTCTCAATAAAACTAAAAAAAAAGTGTTCGTCGCAATATCGAGTATGACAAGTACAACAAACTGCTAAAATTCTAAAGTGTAAACCTCATTGAAATATTTCATCGAATATCAAATATTCATTTCTAACACCAGCTAAAAAAATGATCCCCCTATTTTTTCAAACAATTTAAGGAAAAACTAAACATGTGAGCTGATCACGAAACAAAAAAAAAAAAATAGAACTTCCTTTTCTATTTGTTTTGTTTGAGAAATGCTATAGGAAATATAAATTTCTTTTTCTCGGCTTGGTTTTATAGAGAAAATAAAAAGGAAGAAGATAACTACAATGAAATTTAAAAATCATTGCTTACAAATTAGAAGAAAGATGACAAGGTGGATGATAGTGGTGGCCCTACTATCCCTCTTTCTAGCCCTTTCTCTCCATAACTTCCTTTTTTTTTTATACGAGTTCCTTCAACTCTTTATCTTTTATTAATTTTGTTTAGAGAAAAAAAGGTGATTGAAAGATGGGATGTTGGCTACATATATACAGAAAGACAAGGGAAACATTGTGGAGGGGTTATCATGTACCAAAGAAAAACTAAAGCTTAGAAAAATCCTAAAAGCCTTAAGGATCACATCAAATATTCTTACATGGTGTTAGCTAAAAAACAATGAGAAATTATAAAGATAAAATCAAGAACACCAAATTTTGTTTATTTTAGCCAAATTGCCTACTCAATAAGTGAAAAAGAATCAAGATTTTACTGTATTAAACAAGATGGATATGATATACAAGAGGCTTAAGATCAAATTCAAAGACCCCAAACCCCATATACATTCAAAGGGACCAATAAATCTCTCACCAAGCTCAATCAATAATAAAGATCATAATATTAATGATGCAACCTAAACTAACTAGAGTAGGATTCAAAGGAAATAAGAAGACATGATATCACAAAAAAGGCCAAACAAAACCCTAGTTGAATTGTTATTTCTTCATAAAATTAATCTTCCAATAAATATCTCCAAAATATAAGAATCATAGTATCCTAAATAGGCTTGTCACCTATATCATCTAGAAAAATTCTAAGCAAATAGGAGAAAAAAAATTCAAAATTAAAATTAAATAAGAAATTACTGAAATATAAAAAAACAAACAATTTATAAGTTTACTTTAAGGGCCTCCCTAGCCTCATCTAGAAAAATCTAATCACAATTCAATGGTTAAATTGTTTGGAAAGTTAAAACCTCATCTTAGGCTTGAACTTGACCATCTGATCCATTTATGCATTTAATAGGCATTCTTACACAATCTAGATACAATACATTAATATCCGACTCTTCAAAGTCTCTAAATACTCTTGCATCAACTAAGAATATCATACAAATCTTGATGAGAGATGCTTCAAATAGGAACAAGTTCTTTAAATTGTTCCTTAAATCCCAAACAAAGAGTTTAATTTTCTTTTAAAGTGCTCTTTAATGCATAAGTGGATGCAAACCTAAAAATACCCATCTTATTTGATTTATACCAAAATGTTGCTAATTTAAGTTAAAAAGAAAAAAAGAGTAAAAATTATTTACCCAAATCACATGAGATCATTAAATAAATAAAGAGAGATATTAAATATATCAAAAGAATCATATAACATCTTTAACACTCATCATAAAATTATCCAACCTAATTTTAATAGTTTTTGACTTATTAAAGAGTCATTATTATTTGTTGAGTTATTCTAGCCTTGCAAATATTACTCGGTATATAGAGTTAATTATTCATGGTATCTGCGCTTCACGATGGACCAATTTAGAGGTTAATTTTAACATAAAAAAATATATAGGCATTGTTAAAGTTTTCTCGTAATAAAAAAATAAAAATTTGATGCTTGTATTTAATAAAATTGACCAATAATCATATGCATAAATATATGACTAAACCAGAAATCAGAGATAGATGTAAATAAAGAAACATAATATAGTGCCACACCATGGTATTTATTTATTTTTAATTAGTTATATGCCAATATTTTTTTAGAAAAAGTAAAAGTTAAAATTAAATCAACACAAAATAATGAGATAACATATTTCCTTTTCTTTTTATTAATTTGACGTGACCCAACGACATGCCTTGAATTTTAAATACAACTATATTGGAGTTGGCTTGATGTGACCGCTCAACCTAATGGTTTTAACCAGAACTCGATCAACTTGTTTGAAACTTGATTTAACTAAAATTGTGACCGCTCAACCTAATGGTTCCAACCAGAACTTGGTCATCTTGTTTAACTAAAAACAATTCAAGGCATCACCATTTTTTTTTTGAATTTTGAGATGACAATGTTTTGATCCACAAGTTAACTCGAGTCAATTCTCCAAATCCATCACATAGGTCATGGATCCAATTGGGTTTTATAACTTTGTTTTTGGAAAACAAATCTTTTTATTTAACTATATGATCGAAAAATAGACACGGGAAGGAAAGAAATTGAATAAAATTTAAGAAAACAAATAGCATGAAGTGCTGAATAAAAGAATGCTAGTCAATTTGAAAAATTATTGCTATAATCTTATTAAAAACAAAGTAAAGAAATAACAATACTTTATTAAATAATATCCCAAATATATTTTTAATTAATTTATTTAAATGAATTTCAGTTAAAAAATCTCAAGACCTGGATTGAGTTAAAATAAAAAGAATATTGGAAAGAGAATCATTTAACCTTTTTTTTTAATATCGAGACAATGATGTTTTGGATTGAAACAAGTCAATCTAGTTAACCAATGAAACTCATGATCCAAGTTATGAACTTGCTTGAGTTTGCTAAATTGTTTTCAGAATTCACCTTTCATTTAATTACATGACACAAAAATAGACATTCATAAGAAAAGAAACGAAAACTAAAGATAAAAATAAAAAATATATTTTATTTATTTTAGATTTAAATTAAATAGTAAAACAATTTAAAGAAAAAAAAGGCCAAACGACTAAGTTTAGATTGGTGAGGGGGGCTAGTCCAAAAAAAGAAAAGGTCATGCCTGTGGGCTTATAAGGTTAGGTCCACCCGCTTGACTTTTTTCCTTTTTTTTTGGTTTGATGAAGGTGTCATAATCCAATTCTGGGTTATTCCCTAAAAATTCACTTTTTTTCAAAATAAAAATCTAAAAAATAGAATAAAAAGCTGGTGATGTGGAGAAAGCAAGCCGGGAAATCAAGTTGCAATTTTTGGAGGAAATTCAAGGCCTAATTGTACTCCATTATGCCCAAAAATGGAGACAAAATGCAAATTCAAGGTTAAATTAAATGATTATTGGACGAATTTGCATAAAAATTAAGTCCAATGATATAATTAAATTTTTAATAGGCCAATTTGATTTAATCATGGGCCAAATTAAATTTTAATTATGTTTAAGAATTAATTTGGGTCCAATTGAAGGATTTAATTAAGTGCAAGGACTTAATTATACTTTAAATGGGTCAAATTAATTTTATTTGAGGATTAATTGGTGAAAAATTAAGTTTGGGAGCCTAATTTAGGCTTAATTGAGGAGATTGAAATTTTAAGAGACCAAATTTAATTTTTACCAAGTTAATTGATTGAAATCAGGGGTCAAATTGCAAGAAAATTGAAGTTTTGGGGTCAATTAGGGGCTGGATTGAAGAAATTTGCAGCCAAGGACCAATCTGCAAAAGGCACCACAATTGAGGGGCTTAATTGACAAAAACCGGGGGTGAAATTGAAAGTTTGATGGTCAATTAGGGATTAAATTAACAAAATCCGAGACCAAGGACCATATTGCAAAAGGTGCGTAACTTTGGGGTTCCAATTGAAGGTCATCAGGGGCTTAATTGCAAACATTTAGGGTCAATTAGGGGTTCAATTGAAAGCAATTGAAAGTGGAAGGACGGAAATGAACTTTGGCCAAAACAGAATCCTGAACACTATTCATTATCTTCTTCTTTTTCCCCTGAAAATCTGGTCCGGTCACCTCGTTTGCAGGTGCATTTAATGCACCTAACGTCCAGCAAATTTGCCAAAACGTGCACAAAACGGATCACCAGACATTCCTTTTCGTCGGGGTATGGTCTTCACCGGCAAAATGGCAAATAAACGGACGTGGCACCAGCCCAAAGAGGCCAACTCAGGCAGCCTGCAGCTGCAGATTTGACAATTTGACAGTGCACCATGCCTACTTTGAGCCAACGGTTGGGATCCTTCTCATCCGAATCAAGGGCTGAAATTTTTCTCTAGTGTAGAAAAGATTTCCCTATTCCACTGCCTATAAATAGAGGTGGATTTGATGGCCTGAGGGAGTAGAAACTCGGGTCCAAAATAAGCCAAAAAATCAGCCTCTTCCCGGTTTCTGCCACTTTCTCTGTTTTTCTGTTTTTCTTTCTCCCTCCACCGCTGCAACCACTGGCAGCACACCATCACTGGTCTTCCCACCAACATCTCCACCACAGAAACCTTTCTCCTGCACCAACAGACGTTTACCAGTGGTAGAGCAGACACCGCGTCTCTCTCCTCTCCTTCCTCTCCTACTTCTCCCCGCTGCAGACTTTCTTCTTTTGCTTCCTCCGCCGTCAACGTCTCTTCCTCCGCTCCAGCCACCTGCAGCCAACCCCACCGACGTTTCCACCAGCGCGACCAAAGACCCTCACCACCTTAGGCGGTTCTCCTCCCTGCATTGCCTCCATCTTCTTCGTCGGGGCCGCTGCATGCAGAATCCATCCATTTCTGCATGCAGCGGCAGAATAATTAAGTTGTCTTTGGGCCGGGCCAGTTTTGGCCCAGCCCAAATGGCTGGGTCTGGCCCGGCCCCCATTAAAAAAAAATCTAAAAAAATTTCAAAAATCATTTTAAAAAAAATTTGTGATTTTTCTCGTTTATTTTTCTACCAATTATACATAATATCGGGTTGTATATTTACACTGTAAAATACAAATCCGGTATTAAAATACCTGGTTTTCTCCGAAATGTTTCAAAAAAAAAATATTTCAAAACATTTTCAAAAAGAAAAAATATTTTGTTGCATATGGCCAAATCCTAAAAATTTTCTAAGCATATTTTTCATTAAAAAAACAAAAATTGCATCTTTTTCATGTTAAAAAAAAATTAATAATGGATATCGTAACCAGTTTATGATTATCCATTAGGGTTTGGCCAACATGTCAAAAATGTTTTTTTTCTAATTTTTTTTTAGGATCCAAATGTAGACTTTAATATTTGTGAGGTGTAAAATTACACGATAAAATACACCATCAAGTATTAAAGATACAAGGTGTAAAAATACGATGTTAAAATTCAAACTTTAGAGCGGTTAGGATTTAACCCGATAAGGTAGAGACTCTCTCATGAAGATAGATCTGCCTTGAGCCTTAGAAAAGACCAACAAATATAAACCCGACTTAGAAAAAACAATCAAACAACAATGCAGCTTACCTTAGGTAGGGTGCACTGAGGGTGATGCTTCTTCCCCTTGCACAACCAGTCCCTTACTCAGACTCTCGCAGACCATAGGTTCCTAGTGACCATAATACTAGGTGGCGACTCCTAAACATTAATCATAATTTTATGATTAAATCCAAAAATCCTTCCCAACACACAACACCCCTCACACCAGGAGGCACGACAGAGAGCCTTCGCCGTTGCTAGACGACGTCGTGCGCCCCGCGACAGAAGGTATGGACGACATATCATCTACTTTAATATACGACGAGTCGTCTTGAAACCCAGCTTCCAACCATTAGAGAGGTTGTCAGAAAATTAGGGCTAGTAATGTTTTTATCTAAAAATCATATTTTAAACCTATTTTCATCTAAAAACTCAAAATAAAACACCCTTATCAATTCAAAAAACCCAATCTCTCAACTCAAAACACCTCTAAATCGGTCCAAAAAACAAGAAAAAAAAATCTATCAAGCCCAATTTTTTTTGACAAGATAAAGGGTAAAAAAACCTAAATGGAACTTCTCTTGTCAAATGAAACATGTTGATGCAAAAAAAATAAAAAATAAAAATTAGTTTCATAGCTAAAATTTTACAAACCATCAACTTTCACTCTCTTTCATCATCTTTAGGTAACTCGCTCTCTTCTCTCAAACCTAAGAATTGAAAAATAAACAAAATAAAGTTTTGGATCAAAATAAAGAATTTTAAATATTAAAGGGATGAAAATAAAAACAACACTAATTCTAAAGGCAACTTTTTTTTTTGAAAAATGCATGATTTGAATAGAAAAAAACCCTCAGTTTTATACCTAATGTCAAATCTGGTTCCTTTATTTTTAATATTTTTCAAATATCAAAATTGAATTAGATTTTGCCAAATTAAGTATCAAATAATTTATAAGATTCAAATTTGAAACAATGTAGCATGAAAGGATAAATTGAAAAAAATAAAAGTTTGGTGACCAAGATAAAAAAAATATAAAAAGATTAAAAAAAGACACTATTTGGGTGAATAATGTTCTGTGAGGGAGTTTGTTGGATGGGATGTGATGAGTTATGGTTTTTATAAACCAACCCCATTTAAAAGGGCATCGCACGAAGTCACAACCCAAAATAGAGCTGTCTTTTCTTTATGCCCAACCCTAGGTTGGGCCATGACGTGCTTGCACCCAATTAGACGTTGGACCTGGGCGCGTCCACATCCAACTCCACGGTGGGCGTGGACTCTTCTGCACCCTGTTTCTTCTTAGCCTCGGGAGTGAATGGAGCCCTGCATACCTCAGATCGGGTATGAAACTGAAGGGTCACTCTACATTGAGCCTCCCATACCTTGAGCCTGAATTAATAATTATGATCCATTAAATACGAACAAGCCGTCTATATCTATATTAATTAGATGTGATGGTACAATCAGTAAGATAATATAATCTTACTAATTCAAGATTACTTTTCTACCCTTCCCACGTTGCATGAGAGAGTAAAAATCAGGTGATATAAAAGAAGGGAAAAAAGAAAAGGAAAGAGAAGTTCTCTGAACTTCACCTTTAGATCTTCTTCTCTAGCCCTTTCTATACGTTCAAAAAGCTCTTTAATATCTTCATTAATGTTGTTCTTCACACAAATATACATGGTACTGACTTGATCTTCGGAGGGTCCCTATCAACACCCCCTAGAAAAGTTTGTGCAGACATTTATTCCAGAAGAGTTGCCATTCCCCTAGAGAAAAATTTGCAAGGAAAAACCTACGCGGTCTTCAAATGGAGGTCATTGAATTCACCATAAATAATTCAGAGGGATTTCTAGAAATAATTAATCCTAAAACATTCCTTGTGATTTTTATAACCTCATCAGGATGTTATTGTAAAAATCCATCCAATACCAAAGTCAGTTTAGAGTTTTTTTAGATAAATATTATGTGAAAACAATAGATAGAGAGAAAATTAGATTTTTTTTTAATGTATGGTCCTAGATAGATATCATGTAAAAACAATAGTTTTATACATGAAAATGATGGTAGGGTACGTACACTAGTTTGTCATCATAATTCAAGCTCTTTTCCTTTGCCATGCAAATCGGGGCATTGGCACAACTAGTATTGATTTTGATAGGAAAACGACGACACTAGCGGACATGTCTTCTTTGAATTTTCTTTATAGTAATACGGTCAAGCAAATTTCTCCTAAACATTGAATTAATTATTAGTTGTGGAATGGCCATAAAAGAATTTTTCTTTCTTGCATATTTTGCCTTTG
>Ga0325410_1005197_pt1 | contig 14422 bp, 15 predicted proteins | sample PopdelMetagenome_16_FD_206182 | JGI IMG/M metagenome (GOLD analysis project Ga0325410, IMG submission 206182) | Populus deltoides microbial communities from Bellville, Georgia, United States - Xylem-PdIQD-R3 | ecosystem: Host-associated > Plants > Phyllosphere > Stem > Wood/Secondary xylem... | reverse complement strand
GAATAATATATTTACTTTGAAATGATAGTCGATGTAGTGAGATTTCAAAAATATAGACTAGCAAAAATTCAAATTAGGCTGCCGAGAACGCTCATCATTTTCAACTTTAATGTCCATCACCTCTGTATTTACTTTTCCCGAGCTACGTAGTTCCATTTCCACGTACCATCCCATGAATTTAATCCCCTTTCTAAGAAGTCACCTAATTAATGAGGTCGGGATGCCCGTTTATTTACGAGGCGGCAGTTGCGGTTGAAGTAAAGAAAAAATCAGCAATTACTGTTCTTGAATCCCATTATTTAGAGGGAGTTTGGTGAGTGGCTGCGGGTCTGTTCATGAATCCCATTATTCAGATGGAGTTTGGCAACGTCGCGATTCACCTGCAGCTATATATCTCAGTGTTTGATAATAGAAAAAAAAGTGATTTTTTTTGGTGGGACTCACGAATTTTCACTGCTGCGCCACAGGTTTGGAGAAGCAGCATTTCCACCTAACAGTGGAGCATGGCTCCATGGCTCCATTTTTAGTGAACAGTTTTTTTCTAAAAACTAGTGCAGTTAATTTATTTTACTCGCACTGTTCACATGAACATGAACTTCTAATTTTTTTTAAAAAATTAGTTTAAAGTGAATTAAATTTACTCGTACTGTAATCTATATAAATTAGAAGGATATCGCATGATGAAGTAGTATTTAATATTATTTAATAACACTATATAAATTAGAAGGATATCGCATGATGAAGTTTGTGGAATTTGATCACAATTCCAATAATGTTCTTGCCGGGTCCAACCCAGTTAAAAAAATTCAGTTTTTATTTTTATTTTAATTGTGTTTTATTCAAAAAATTAGAAGAATATCACTTGATGACGAAACAAAAAATTCAGTTTTTATTGTTGCGTGCTTAAGAAACCATAAAAAATATAGTCATTGTTGAATAGATTTCGTATGTGATGACATTGCATGTAGTTTAATGGAATAATAAATAAATTTTGATATTAATATTATTTATTTCATGATGTAATAATAATAGTTAAATCTACAATATTTAAATTAAAAATATTTTTAATTATTTTATAACCTCAATTTGAAAAATATTTTTTTAACCAAACACATTAAACTACTTTTTGTCGAACCTCAATTTCAACCACAGTTTTAACCAAACATATATTTTTCCAACCCAACCTCAACTAAAAATACTTTTTATAAAATAATTTTTTTAAAACTATAACCATAACAAAAACTGCAATACCAAACACACTTTTACTGCGTTACAAATGCAGGGTTAGAAGAAGCAGCCAAGGGCTGCTTTCACATGCTTCCTGCTTGTTTCAATAAATAATTGAGCTCTCATTCTCTGCGGGCTTTGCCCATCATAATAAATTAATACATGGGGTGCCAGATATTCATGCCTAGAAAAAGTAATTTATTATACTCTACTATCATAGAGATTCTTTTCTTTATATGCCAATGCCAAGCCATCATTAGCTTTCTTCTTATAAATGATGATTATATGCCATGTTTGGATTATGGTTAAATTATCGGTATTTTGCTATTTTTTTAAATAAAAATTAAATTAAATTTTTTTATATTAATATCAAAAATATATTTTATAAAATAAAAAAATTATTTTAATATATTTTAAAACATAACTACCAACCTATCCGACCTAGCAAAATAAAATAAAAAATTTAATTTTTTATTTTTAATTGTGTTTTATTTAAAAAATTAGTGTTTAACATTATTCAATGACACTAATGATAAATTAGACGGAGATTGCAATCCTAATTTTATTCCTAATGATATTTTACCTGATATTGTTGCACGCATAAGAAACCAAGGAAACTGTAGTTCTTGTCGGATGTATTTCATACGTGATGGAATTGTAAATAGTTTAATGGAACAATAAAAAATATTTTATAAAAAATATTATTTATTTCATGATGTAATAGCAGTAGTTAAATTTACAATATTTAAATTAAAAACCATCAATAGTAATATATATTTTTTGAAATTATTTTACAACCTCAGTTTGAAAAGCATTTTTTAACCAAACACATTAAAATACTTTTTGTTCAACCTCAATTTCAACTACAGTTTTAACCAAACATATATTTTTCCAAACCAACCTCAACTAAAAGTATTTTTTTTTATAAAACAACTTTTTTAAAATCACAACCACAACAGCTACCACAATACCAAACATAGGCAACTTGCATTTTTTTTTCCTGTTGTGACTTTAATTAGTCATTGTTACAGTTACCGGCACCACTGATACAGTAACAGTTGAATATAACTAAACCTTTTAAAAAATTAAAAAAAGAAAAAAGAAAAAATAGTTTTTTTTATTGTATTTAATTTTTTTGTGTAATAACAAATTTTATTAGACTTGAAAATATTATAAATGCAAGTAACATCTTTTAATATTAAAAATATTTATATAATAGTATTAGAAAGTTCATTAGAAGAGCCTTTCCACCATGATTTTCATTTAATTTACTACACAATAAAAATCTATACTTATAAATACTTAAAAGTGTGTTTCTTTTTAATGTGGGATAAATATTTATTTATTTATTTATTTATTTACAAACTACACCAATAATATCTTCATCTCAAATGTGTGGAGTGTTTGTTTGTGAAGACCAAGTCTGAGTAGGTAAAAAAAGAAGAAGAGAAAAGCAAACATACAATCCATGATATTAAAAGATGCATAATAAATTCTCATAAACAACAAAAACATGAACTTAACTCTCCAATCTCTAGTAAAGTCATCATGCTATTACCCTTGTCGACATTTAAGCGATTATGAAAAAAATGTATAGTTATAAATGTAGAGACGCCAATTGTTTTAATTTCTAGCCTATGAGATTTCATTGTTTCGTCTTTTTGGTGTGTTCACTCTTCGATGTTGATATTGTGAATTAGTTGTTGGACTTTTTTCTAACCAATCTTAGAGATGGTGATTTAGAAATCAAAATTAAAAGAATTAAAATTAGGAATTTGGACTTGGAGCCCATATATATATAGCAAAAATCCATAATCAAAATTAAAGGAATTAGAATCAAACTTGATTCTAGGCCTATATAAATTCACTTGTCAAACCATGCTCAAAAGTTGTATGAAACTGTGAAGACCCAGAAAAAAAAAACACTCAAAATATAGACTTGACTTGAGCTTTGTCCAAATTAATTACCAACAACTACTGCATGCTTGTTTGACTGGTTACACCTAAGTAATCAGAGATTCTAAGTTCGCATTTTATTTGACAAATCATTCGCACGCTCTCTGATCATCTTCCTATAAAAAGCACAATCATCTTGAGTTTCGACACAGGCAGGCAGCCACAATAGCAATGGAAATCTATTCCTACATGTTGGCATTCATCATTTTTCATGGGATGATACTATCACAAACCAGTTGCATGGTTAATGTCTCGTTACAACGTCGACTATCACCACCACCACCACCAAAAAGAAATCCTCGTGTGATTCAACCAAGTCCAAGAAGCAAACCAGTACCAGAATCTCCTCCTCCTCCTCCTCCACGACCACAACCACAATCAAAAGTCAATGATGGCCATCATCCTAGTCTTCCTCCACCACCAAAAATATAACCACCACCACATATACCTATGGCAGCCCTCATTACCCTCCACCACCACAACGTAGTTAATAACATCAAAGTTGCCTCCACCTTCATCGCAGTATACTTGGCTCTCCTTCCTCAAAAAGAACTCTTCCATTGAGTATGTTTTTTTTCCATGACAGCCACACCAGCACCGTCACCATTGTATGCCAGTACTACTGCCGCATGATTCATGTTCAAGTTTTCCTTGGCCTTTGTTTTTTCTTCCTAGTTTGTAGGTTTGTGTGTTTCAATAAGGAGAAACTTTGTTATCCCTTGTACAATGTCTAATTTCGTGCACTTGTGCAGTGCTCATGGCTATAGCATGATTGCGAGCTCGCAATAGAGCATATTGTAATATCTCCTATATAGCTCCCTATTGGTTGTGAAATTTCATTGCCAAACATAAAATTTTTTGTTGTTGTCTGTCTTACAATTAGATCTTCAATACCAAATTAGGGTAGCACTACAATAAGGTTTTTATTTTGCTTGATTTTGACCATTTATCATATAAGACCTTCGTACAAAACCAAGACAGGGTAAAAACAAAAAGGAGAAAAATCAAACACACAATCCATGATATTAAAAGATGCAAAATAAATTCTAGTAAACAAGAAAAACATCAACTTGACTCTCCAATCTCTAGTAAAGTCATCAAGCTAGCTATTACACTTGTCGTTTAATTAAGCAATTATGAAAAAGATGTAAATTCTAGTAAACAAGAAAAACATGAACTTGACACTTGTTTTCTATCTATAGAAAAAATCCATAGTCAAAATTAAAGGAATTAAAATCAAACTTGATCCTAGGCTTAAAAGTTGTAAGAAACTGTGAAGACCTAGAAAAAAAAAACACTCAAAATATAGACTCTGAATCTTTAGCTACCAGCCACATGCAACTATCAAAAATAAAAACCTAGGGTTTGAATTTACTTTCAGTAAAACATAAAGCTAGATTAAAAACTCATTAGAGCATGAAAGGCAGAATAGTAAAGTCATCAAGCTAGCTATTACACTTGTCGTTTAATTAAGTGATTATGAAAAAGATGTAAATTCTAGTAAACAAGAAAAACATGAACTTGACACTTGTTTTCTAGCATATGAGAATTCATTATTTCGTCTTTTTGGTGTGTTCACTCTTCGATGTTGATATTGTGAATTAATTGTTAGACTTTTTCTAACCAATTTTAGTGCAGGTGATTGAGAAATTAATTGAGATCAAAATTAAAGGAATTAAAATTAAGAATTTGGACTTGGAGCCCATATCTGTGGCAAAAATCCATAATCAAAATTAAAGGAATTAAAATCAAACTTGATTCTAGACCTTTATAAATTCACTTGTCAAACCACGCTCGAAACTGTGAAGACCCAGAAAAAAAAAATAGGCTCTGAATCTTTAGCTACCAGCCGCATGCAATTCGACCAACTTGCATGTTAAATAACGCTCGGGAGGACTTCTAATATCGTGGGAGAACCCAAAATTCAATGTTAATTCAGCAAAGCTTGGTGTGGGTTGGATTGCTTTATATGGGTTAAACATGATTTCTTGTTTTGAATGTGCTGTTGTTGGTCTCTATGCTCCAAGCACAGTGCATCATAGAAAGAAAATGTGGAAGGATCTTATTACTCTGAAGTTTGCTTTTGATGTTCCTCGGTTTCTTATGGGAGATTTCAATGAAACCCTTTTACCAGAGGAAAGAAGCAGTGGTTATGTCAATCATGTGGGATGCAGGGATTTAAAGAATTTCCTAGCCATATGCAATCTCATTGAATATCCGTTAGAGGGGGATCAACGAGCCGTATTGATCGGGCATTCTCGTCTCCTGACTGTCATCTTCAGTTCAACGATCTGATGTTGAGGCGTCTTCCTAGAGGTCTTGCAGACCATAGCCAACTGCTTCTGGGATATCAAGAGCAGATTAAAGGATGGAAACCATTTCGGTTCCTTGACTGTCGGTTAACCCACCCTCAGTTTTTTATTGGTAGTGTAGGTAATGATAGGAAAGTTGTGAGCTTTTGTAGTGTAGATATTGGTACCATGTTCAAGTTTTGTGCTTTGTAAATATTAAGAGCTTGTTTCTTTGGAGATTGGTGTTGTTTGGTTGATGAGGAAAGCAGGGAAAAAGGAATGATTTGTTTTTTTGGTTTATCAGAAGGCTGTGCTTAATTAGCTGAAACTTTTTTTGCTTTTTTGATTTTTAAGGTTTTGAATGATACTAAGTATTGATGAGATAACATTAGTTTGAAACCACTGTTTTGCTTTTATTTAGGCTGTGGTTCTGTCTTGTTCGCTAAATTGGATACTTGGATTTCAATTCAAATGGCAAAGTGGAAAAGAAAGGTTAAGGGAAATTAAATACGTCTTTGGTTTAATTTTTTGAAGTATGCTCAGTTTAGAAAAAGAAAACACAAGATATACAAGTCGCCGATACAAAGACAACACAAGAAAAGTTTATACTAGTTTATCATGAAATGAAATATTAAGACGTGGTTCTTAGCATGATTTAAATGTTTTGAAGCATCGTTGAGGAAAATGTAAGGTTTGATTTGCTTGAATAACATAACCTACACATGTGTTTGTCTTATTAGATAACTCAGAAGTTTGGTTAAGTTTTTCTTTGTGGGCTAAGGAAGAGTCGTGGGTGAAATCAATCTCCTATGACAAGAGGCCTTCTCATTGCTGTAGCTACCTTCAATGAAAACTCTCCTCACCAGTTGTTCTGTTAAGGCATACTTTTGGATTTTTATTTTGTCTTGGAAATGAATTAGTTGGTAGTGTTTATAGGACAATCAATGCACCACTTGATAATCTGGTTCTATGATATTAAGAGATGATCATTTAACCATTGTTGGGAAGGAATGATTTCTTGGAATTCAAATGTCTATATCAATAAGCATAAACAAATTTAAAGTTGACCACAATTATATGATGCATGTTTTGGTGGGAAGTCCAGGGAACACTCCATTTATTTCAAAAATATGAAATAATAGTTTCAGCATTACTCTTTTTTTCCTCTCTTGTTGAAGTTGTTATTAAGTGTAAAGAATCTTGTATTGTGAAGGCCGCCTTTGGATTCATGCTGCAAGTAAAGTTCAACTTTGTGAATACTATAAGTAACCTTATGACAGGTAACGACCCAAACATGGGAAGTAGATTTATACAATCTACTTCTATAAGACAATTAGAGCAATTAGCTTTAAATGATTGGTATTATTTCCAATACTTTCTACTAGATTATTATGCCTTAGCAGCCAAAGCTCAAGCATTATATGACCCTCTCATCAAAGATAAGATATTTATGAAATTACCAGGTGCTTTAGGTGAAGAAATTCATAAAGCATCAATCAAGGATTTCATAAAAGAGAAAGAGTCATCTGAAGTAGATGGCGTACCCTATAGGTGTTGGTTTATAATGCAGTACCTCCAAAGGAAGTGTACTGAAATTCAAATACAGAAAACTGTAAAAACTGGACATAAGTGGTGTAGGAATATCTATATATACACCTCAACAATATGGTACGATAGAATCCTATCATACACGCAGAAAACAGCAAAAAGCTAAAAAGAAGTCATCTAGACCTCATATTCCTAAAAGAAAAACTTATAGCTAGCCTTAGAAGATCAAATAAACGGAAACCGTTTTTAGATCCTCAAAAGCATGTGGACAAACAGGTCACATGGCAAGAAGCTGCCAAATTAAAGGCTAAACATCAATATTTAATGGAAGCACAGCTCATTGAAACAACCAACGAAGATTTACTTCGAGTAGATGAAGACATCGGAGATGATGAGTCAGTATACTCAATAGTAAGTATAACTGCTCAAGACTTCATTGATCTAGCAGATCAACTCCCCCAAGAAGAATCCTCTCCAGAAAATGAAGACGATGACGAAATAACGTCACAAGATAACAACAGGTATTTTGCTCAAGCTCCTCAATTTAATTCCATATTTGTGGCCCTCAACAGAGAATAGAGCCCAGTGCATGAGTTGTTTGCAAAATATTTGTAAAATATGTGCCGCTAATTTAGAAGAGCCCGTTATCTTCCCTGATAAGACCAAAAGGACAAAAGATGAACCTAGCCCATTAGCTACAGATGTTCACCTTTTAGCCTTAAGAGGACAAAGTCCGTAGCCTAATTAACCAATTAGAAATGACTAAAGTCCGGCTTGACATAGTCGAAGCCCAACTAGAGGCCCTTAAACCTAGCCCTAATAATAAAAAAGATAAATCCATTAAAATAATAGATTATCTTTCTGAATGACTACACCCTCATTCACTCAAATCAGTAATATAATTACTGCATGCAATAAACCTATTTCAGTTCCATTAATTGTAGTACAACTACGGATAAATAAATGGAATTACATTGGTATTGCATTAATAGATACAGGTTGCTCAAAGAGTAAACTATGTAGTACAATAGTCCCGATATATTTACATAGTAAATATGACACACACATAATTGGTGCACAAGTAGATGGAACTCTCACTACAAGTACACACTACGTTCACAGAGTGACGTATAGAATTCAAAATAATTGCACGCAATTAGTTGAATTACAAGCATTTGATATTGCATCGAGAGATTTATCCATGCATAAATTCATTGCTATTATTGGAAGTGATATATTTCATCACAACCGAGCACAGCTCTTAATAGGTAATGATTACATTACTATCTTTCCTCAGTCAATAACAACTCCTGTTGTTGCTGAAAATGAAAATATTAACCGATTTCGTGAATATTTTCAGCAAAAGCGTGGTGGTGATAAGGCCATCCACAAAAACAAGCCTGCCATAGCAGCTAACACAAATGCAAGGGAAAAATCCCAAGACAGTAGCCAGGACAAGAGTCCATGCACTTGTGCTATTAAAGGTAGTTGCAACAAGCAATACACACAAATGTGTCTACCACCTAGTAAAGAAGACTACTTCTTTCATACGGAAGAATACTTCCCGATCCCAGACACTGGTGATCTAATTGCAATAGCAAATTGCGAATACGCAGATCTATCACTAGATCAAATAATTCAAGAGCTACAACAACTTGAGATTATTGGCGATAAGCCTCTTAAATTTTGGGATCAACAAAAAACGATTTGCACCATTACTCCTGCAAATCCTGATCTCATAATTACGGAAAAAGCCATACCAGCCTCTAATGAAGAGATAAACTGGTTTGAGATCCAAATAAAAGAATTACTGGATCTAGGAGTAATACAAAGAACTCAGTCACCCCATAGGAGTGCAGCTTTCTTTGTTAATAATCATGCTGAGCAGGTCAGGCAAAAGCCAGGGATGGTCATCGACTACAAAAGGTTGAATGATAATACCATCAATCATGGGTACCTCATACCCAATAAAGACCAACTACTGAATAGAATTCAGAATGCTCAGTGGTTTTCCAAATTTGATTGCAAATCTGGATATTGCCAAATAAAGATGGACCCAGAGTCGGTCAAATGGACTGCCTTTGTATGTCCACCGCCAATAAGTCACTACGAATGGCTAGCCATGCCTTTCGGATTGAAAAACGCTCCTGCTATATTCCAGGAACGTATGGATAAGCTTATAAAGCCCCATGGCGAATACGCCGTTGTTTATATTGACGATATTCTTGTGTTTTCCAGGAACAGGGCAGATCATGAAACTCATGTCAAAAGAATACTACAAGTATTCAAAGAAAATGGCATCATTATCTCTAAAAAGAAGATAGAAATTGCCAAGAGAAATATCTCTTTTCTTGGTGGAGAAATTTGAAACGGTACCATAAAGCTCTAACCTCACAAAGCCCAAAAAATCCTTGAATTCCCAGACAAACTAGACAGCCAAACAAATACAGTGCAAAAAGCCAATAATAACTTTGCAGATACGCAAGTGGAGATCATAAAGAAAAGTCCGCACTAACGGCACTTTCTTATGAGATGTCAGCCATCAACTCAGCTTTAGAAAAGTTCGAGATTTTTTTACTAGGAAAAGACGAGATTACAGTACGAACTGACTGTGAAGCCATTGTCAGATTCTACGACAACATGATCACAGATCTCGATCGTGGCAGAACATCAATCAAGAGATGGTTAAAGTTTGCCTTTAATCTACAGACTAAAGGTTATCGTATTCACTTTGAATACTTAGAGGGTAAGGAAAACGGCATAGCCAACACCTTATCTCGCTATATAAGCAAACCTCTCACACCACTCTTCACTCACCTCCACAAAACAAAACATTCCTCAAACATGGCAAGAAACGCTCACTCACTACCCAGAAAACCTAAAGGTCCCAATAGGGATTACTAATATATAAATATATAAATATTGTGCATTAGCACCTATAGAAAGAGAGAGAAAAATGCAATCCCAACAGGGAATATTTCAGATCAAAAGATCAGCGCCACAGCGCAATAAACCGGCCATAGCCAGAGGACGAGGAAGAGGAATATCCCCTTATCTCGGCCCTCGCTTTGAGGAAGATCAAGAACAATATGTTTTTGAAGCTTCTGAGAAGATAACAATCGGAACATCCGAATTGTTCAACCTACAAGGTTGTGGACTTGAATATCAAGTACCAGAAGGCAATAGCCCGACAAAAGTCGAAAAGATTATCCTTGATAATCTTTGGTATTCATTCAAACAGAAACATGTGTTACAGCCACTATGGCAGGACTAACAAAATATTTTGTGCAGGAAAAAGAGGAAAAAATGATCTATATGGTCACCTCAGGCAATAAGCCCGGAATTTATTCCTCATGCTCTGAAGTCCTAAAATACAATTATCATCCAGGAGTTCAACCATTGTGTAAAAAGTACACAACCATCGGAGAAGCCAAAGATGCTGCTCACCGACACTTCAAAGGACATTCGTTCTTTGTTAGTCCGGCTATCAAAAATCAGTTTGATAACCCTCCTCCACAGGAAGCCAGCTCTAGCACATCAACATGCTCAAATTGCAAGACTTATAGGTCCCAGCTAGCCGAAGTTAGCGGACAAGTCGATAACAAAGATGAACAAATTCTGGCGTTGCATGAGCAAATCATGATGCTAGAAGCCCAGATCAACACATTGAAGACGGCTCCTCAGCAACAACAGCAGGCAGTTAACTTGATGCAGCAGCCAAAGCCAATGCTCCAAGTTAAGGAAGAAGTTGTTCGGTCTAAACAGATCGAATTCTCGCTCATCAAAATCGAGCAACAAACTTCAGACATCCTCCACAGAGTTAAGGTCCTTCCCTACATGCAAGATCAAGTCCTAAGACAATATCTCCACAGACGATATGATCTCAGCGACAATGATCTTAAGGAGATGAGAAACCTCATCGACTTACCAGAAGACGACCTTCCTCCCATTGACAAAGATCAGACGGAGAACAACGAAGCCGGAGGCGAAACGCCAAATCCTATCTACGAAGATGGAAGCTTCACTCTCAACAAGGAAGACTTCGTTCCAGCTTCAGCAGGCAAAGCCTCTTCTTCATCAGCACCTAAAAAAGATTGGTATACCCAAGTGCAAGAAGAAGAGCAAGAGATTATCAAAGAAGTTAGCAAAGCTACCAAAATGTAAAGCCTTAAACATTAAGGCAAGAATGTAGAATATTAACTTTAGGACAGCTGTAGATAAAGCTGTCCCCCACTATCTTTTCTTTCGTGAGCTTTTAGAATCCCCTCTAGCCTAAGGAAAGAATAGAAAAGGAAAAAGAATGACGATGGGGCCCAAAGAAGCACCCGGTTCTTTTCTTTATTCTATCTCTTAATCCTGAAGCTATTCTATCTCACCGCCTCATAGCTAGTATATAAGGAGTCTCTCCCTCATTTGTAAACTCAAGGAATGAGAGTCATATAGAGAGCAATAAAGAGAACATATTTCGAAGCTATAGCGTTCAAAGATCAATACATTTCATGAGTAGTGCCTTATGATCGGAAGCTCGTAAGAGTAGCCGTGTGTTAACGTGTATCTATTGTTGTATATACAGAGAGGTTCAGTGAGAGACGAGAGAAAATGAAAAAACTTGTTAATCTTTTTCTTTTCTGTTATTCAATTCTTACTGTTTCTGTAGTTAGTTAGTTATAACTTAGCTGCATATAACTAACTTTTCTAACTAACTAACTAACAGATTTATTAATCAAGATTACATTTATCATCATCCTGCGCACTGTACTCTAACATCCCCCTCAAGATTAGACAAGTCTGAGATTGCAGCAATGAGTTAGACAAGTCTGAGATTGCAGCAATGAGTAAGAATAGAGGGGCACTTAACCTCTTAGTGAGGATATTTGCAAACTGTTTATGTGAGGAGACAAATTGAATTGACAATTGCTTTTATGAAACGTGTTCACGAACAAAATGCACATCAACCTCAAAGTGTTTGGTTCGTTGATGCTGAACAGAATTAAAGGATAGAGGAATGGCAGAGAGATTATCACATACAAGAACAGGAACATGAGGTAAGGAAATATGCATAAAAGCTAATAACTGCTTGAGTCAATCCACTTCAGTTGTAGTAAAGGATAAAGCATGATACTCAGTCTCTGTTGATGATTTGGACACGATGTGTTGCTTCTTGGAGGACCATGATATAGGATTGTTTCCCAAAAAGATCACCATGCCAGTAGTAGAACGTCTGTTAGTAGGGTCCCCTGCCCAATCAGCATCACTGAACGCCTTTAACTACAAATCTCCTTTAGTGGAAGAAATACCAACATGCAGTGTGCCCTTAAGGTAGCGTAAAATTCGTTTCACAGCAGTGAAATGAGACACCATCGGATTCTGTATAAATTGACAAATTTGATGCACAGAAAATGTAATGTCAGTCGTGTGAAGCTTAAGTACTGCAGAGCCTCTACAATGCTGCGATATACTGTAGGATTAGGATACGGCGCCCCATCTTTTTTAAGTAGGCGATGAGAAGGAAGACATAGAGTATCACATGGTTTAGCATCAACCATCTTAGATTTAAGCAGCAAATCCTCAATATATTTAGATTGTGACAGGAACAAGCTAGTAGACGTGTGAGTGATTTGTATCCCTAAGAAAAAATGAAGGGAGCCTAAATCTGTGATATCAAACTCAGTGGTGAGAGCTCGGATAACCTGTAGAATTGCAACAGACATACTTCCTGTATGGATAATATCATCCACATAGAGTAACAGGACCACAATCTGAGAACCAACATGCTTGACAAACAAGTATGAATCAAAATAGGTGGTGGCAAACCCCAAGGAAGGCAGAAACTGAGTAAAGCGATCATTCCAGGCCCTAGGTGCCTGTTTTAAGCCATAGAGGGACTTATGCAGTTTGCACACATGATGAGGATGCAATGAATCTTCAAAGCCAAGGGGCTGGGACATGTAAACCTCTTCTTGAATAATGCCATGCAAGAATGCATTTTTGATATCTAATTGTCTGAGAGGCCAATGGAAATGAGCAGCAAGGGTAAGAACTAGTTGAACGGTGGCAGGTTTCACCACAGCACTAAAGGTGTCACCATAATCCAAGCCAAGTTCCTAACTAAACCCTTTAGCAACCAACCGTGCTTTGTGTCTAGCAATAGACCCATCCGAATGACGTTTAATCTTGAAAATCCACCTGCATCCCACCAAGTTCCTCTTTGCTGGTAATGGAACAAGACTCCAAGTGCCTTGAGTATGTAAGGTGTCGCGCGTGTGCGGCGTCGCGACTATCGTCCACCCTCAAATGTATGGATATATATCTGGTAAATATGGGGAGACAAGGAATTCTTTGTCTCTTAGTGGTGAAAAATGGAATGGGAGTCGCCACCTAGTATTTTGGTCACTAGGAACCCTAACGGGTCTCAGAGATTGGGTACGGAGACTGGTTGCGTAAAGGGAAGGTATTATCACTCCAAATACGCCCTACCTAAGGTAAGCTGCATTGTTTTATTGTCTGATAAAAAAATCTAAGGTCTTATCATGTTGGTCCGTCTATGGTTCAAGAAAAGCCCTCCTCAGTAAGGAGGTTCTTATCTTATGGAGCGAAACTTAACCGATCTAATGTCTATAAAAGAACTACCTTTTTAATAACAGGATTACGTTTTACGTATAAATTCGTAATCCCAGACATAAAAAAAATATATTTTTTTTAATTTTTTGAAATATTGGCCAAAGTTCTCATGACTTTAATAAACTGGTTATTAAAGCCAAAATGAGCTAAAATAATATATATTTTTTGAATTTTTCTTTGTTGTATAAAAAAATACAACATGAGTTTTTTAGCTTTGAGAGACTTGACCGTATGCATGAAAACAAAAGTTTTTTTTTTGAAAACCGGGTATTTTTAATACCGAATTTGTATTTTTAAGATATAAAAATACAGACCAATATTAGTTGAAATGACGTAAAAAAATCCGTGGGAAAATCACAACTTTCAAAAATATATATAGATAATAATAATAAAAAACACACAAAACAAAAAGGAGAAAAGAAGAACAAATAAATAAATAAAATGGACTGGGCTGGGCTGGGCCTGTACTGGCCCAGCCACAAGGCTGGACTCAGCCCAGCCGCATGGGCTGGGCTGATGTTCCAGCCTGCAGAAAACAGGGCTGGACTCAGCCCAGCCGCGCGGGCTGGGCTGATGTTCCAGCCCAAAGCAAAAAGGGGCTGGACTCAGCCTAGCTGTGTGGGCTGGGCTGATGTTCCAGCCCACCGAAGAAACAAAAAAAAATGACTGGTTACTGTGCATGAGCACAGTAACCAGTGAATTAATTAGCTTCTTCTTGCATGCAGAACGTGCACAGTGCACGTTCTGCAAGCAAGAAGATGACTAATGACCGGCGGCTA
>Ga0325410_1005196_pt1 | contig 14423 bp, 6 predicted proteins | sample PopdelMetagenome_16_FD_206182 | JGI IMG/M metagenome (GOLD analysis project Ga0325410, IMG submission 206182) | Populus deltoides microbial communities from Bellville, Georgia, United States - Xylem-PdIQD-R3 | ecosystem: Host-associated > Plants > Phyllosphere > Stem > Wood/Secondary xylem... | reverse complement strand
TTTTTTTTCTTTACTTCAAATTAATATTTTTGATGTTGTTAGATCATTTTAATGTGTTGATATCAAAAATAACTTATAAAAAAATAAAAATAAAAATATTATTTTAATATATTTTTGAAAAAAAATATTTTAAAAAACAACCGCAACGATACTCTTAAATATTCTCAAAGGACAATATATCATAGCAACTCCGAAGGGTGTGCTAGATGGCTCTTCCATGGTTGTTTTACATGGTTCTAAAAGAAGTTCTAAACAAAATGTTAAAATATATTTTCTCTTTTAAAAATATTATTATATATCTTTTAAAAAACTAAAATTAACAAAATGAGACCAACAAAAAAATAAATCAATTAAATACAACCATATAGAAAAAAAAACATTAAACTCATTTTAAAAAAATACTTATTTTTTCTACTCCAATACAATTAACTTTTTAACCAGTTTTTTTCTATTAAACTATACATAATAAAAAAAAAAGAAATATACTAATTCTATTTAAAATACTATTTTGTCAATATAGCTATTCAAAATAGCATCCACTTCAAGATGCTATCACTACAGATAATTTATCCTGACACAACAAGCTTTGGTGATCTCGTCCCCTCCCCGCCGCCCACCACCACCTGGTACATCTCCCACCTCCTGCATGCAAGAGATGACAAATCATATACATGCGTGATCATTGTTCTTATACGGTCGAATGTGATATTATTATCTTTTAAAGATTTTTTAAAAAAATATCGAAATAATATATTTTTATTTTTAATATTAATATATCAAAACAACCTAAAATTATAAAAAATAAAAAATATATTTTTGAAAAGAAACACAAAAATAAATAAATAAAGCGGTGCCAGCACATGCACTCAGCACGCGTGGCACGTAGAAAGCTGGAACGTGTCAAAAATCCTTCGATGTTGGAAACGTGGCAAAGCGCGATAAACATACATATAGGAGTAAGCAGTGGCTTTGGACAACAATCATGTAACGAATCTTGGCCAAGGATTTCGTTTGTTTCCCGCGAAAGTTTTTGCAATGGCGATCACTGAAGAACCAATTCTCTCTAGGTTGGACCGTTTAGACAACATGGTAAGCTTATCAACTGTTGAGTTTGAATCTTTTGAGATGTATAGTATTAATTACTTTGGGTGATTTTTGGCCTTTCGTATCTTTTCCTTTATGCTTTTTTTCCCCTTCTTTTTGGTTCTTAGGTTTGAGTGTTTTTAATCTCGTTCTGGGGTAATTCTGTTCTTTCTAATCTTATCGTATAAGTAAATTGCTTGCATTAAAAAGAAAAAAGAAAGGGCGATTGTACTCTGCAATCCTTTTTTTCGGGGAGCCATGGTGTTAAATGTGGATGTGGCCTGCAAGATATTAATTTCATTATCAGAAAACTAGTAAAGGTTGATGGTCTTCGTCCAAGCTGCTATGCCATCAATAACCTAATTAATAAGCTTACTGAACATTTTGAATACTCCCATGTCTTCTTCATCTCTACTAGTCGGTGCTAAAAGGGCAGAAAAGAGGGTGTTTTTCTCCCTCCTCGTGATAAAATGGCAAGACATTTGGTAAACAAGATGACAAGATAAAACTAGCTAGTAGACATGGGAGGAAACAAGGCATGCCCATATAAGGGTTTCTCCGCTTGTAAAGGTCTAGTCCCAGCACGCACGGCCAAATTAGCAGTAACAGCTAGCATCTGCTGCATATTCCTTCTTTACTAGGAATCGATGCGACAAGACAAATCACTTAGTTGAACAAGTACCATTAGCTGTTTGATCAATTAGTTTTGTAATTTCCTTCCTTTTCAACACTGATTAATTAAAGCCTGACTAACAATAATCGAGCTATCAAACTTTCCGTGGCTTGGCGGTCTTCACTTTTGCTCTTTTATCAAGAGAACTTTCTTCGTTTGGGCCCATTTATGTTTTTAAAACGCGTGTGTGCATATGATCACCAGATGAGGGAGCTAGCGGAGCTTGGAGGCTGCAGCAGGCCTCCAAAGAGCTCATCTCCATGCACCCCATCATGTGGGACCCTTACAAGTGAAGGCAAAGTCTCATTCGTTGATCTTTCCCCAAAGAGCTTAGAGAAGCACTGCCGTCCGATCAGCAATGTCATGATGGAGACTGAAGTAAAAGGCACCCTCGTTGAGAGACTTGACCATTTAGAGGAACGTGTACTGAAGGTGAGTACTGTGGAAAGATGTTTATCAGCCATTAATTGATGGCCATTTAAAAGGACGAGTAACTTATTCTGATGTATTGTATCAGCTTTGTGTGCAGCTAGAGGGTGGATTAGAGGCTGACAAGCACAGGGAAGAAGGGAGGACAGAGAAAAGGAGGCACAAGAAGGGGTTGAAGGGGCTTGTTGAGAAAATAGTCAAAGGAAATAAAAAGCACAGGGACATGGAGTGAAGCGCAAGCTCTTCTTTTTCTTGTTTCTTTTCAATTTCAGAGCTTGTTTACAGCTTCAAAGTGTTATCTCTCCTGTACGTGTACGTGTACGTGAGGTTCTCAGTTTTGATTGGGAAGGAGCTTATTCTTTCTTTGTTTTTTTTAGAATGTGTTTGTTTGCTAAAGTAATTATTTTTTAATATTTAGTATTGTTATGGGAAATAAGATAGAAAATACTGTATGTGTTTGATTATATTATGAAAAATAAATTGAAAAATAATTTATTAATATTTTATTTTTTTAAGTTTATTAAAATAGTGAGAAATAAATATTACAAATTAAAAAGTTGAATGAGGATGAAATTGAAAAAAATCTAATTCCATGAATTATCTCAAATAAAATAAAAAAATAATCAAAATAATGAAGATTAAGTCTAACAAATAAAAAATTAAAAGATGATAAAATTAAAATAGTAATAATAACAATTTCATAAATTATTTCAAATAAAATAAGTAACAATTAAATGAATGAGAATCAAATTTGATAGATAAAAAATTTCAATTAAAAAAATAATAAGAGAAAAGCAAATAACAATCATAAAAATAATGATCAAATTTAATATAAAAATTAAATTAAATTAAATTTTAAGGGATGAAATTAAAAATAGAAATTCAAACAAAATATATATCAATCAAAAGTTTGAGGATCAAATTTGATATAATTAATAAATAATATGATATTTCTAAATTTTTAAGAACTTCTGAATAGTGTTTTCCATTCAAAAAAATAAAAATATTTTTAAAAAATCAAGTTAAATTTTTCTTTAACTGGAAAGTATTTTTTATTGATCAATTTTTAATAATAAATAAACACAATAAAATCCAAAAAAATATTTTCCGGACTAACAAACACCACCGCCATTGAATGCGTTTGTTTTTCCACCGAAAAAAGCAATTTAGCAATAAAACAAAGAGAGAATGTGGATCTATACACTGGAAAGAACGCCCTGCCTACTAAAGGCACTTGTTCTAGGAGACCTTCGTCTAATAAAAACAATCTGAGCACGTAAAAGTTTTCTAGCGTTTATTTTTTTTTAATATTAGTATGTTAAAATAATAATAAAATATAAAAAATAAATTCTCACAGAACAGCTTTTGACGCGTTTCCAAACGCAACCTATAAATGAAATGAAAGAAAGACGGAGAAAATGATAAAAACGAAGATGGGATTTTCCACAGCGCGTACGGGGATTTTGATCATTCCACAATCAACCACGTGATCCATGGACTGTCCTTTCTGCTCCTTTTCCTCCATTTAGTCATCATTATTTTTCAACAAATTATTTTATCTGACAGAACTCTATCCTGTGATTGGCAGGATTTATATTTTGTCCGTTTATTTGGTCAATCTTTTCCCTGGACTATCTTGTGCGTGGGGTCCACCCACTTCAAATATTTTTGGCTCGTATAATCAACAAATTATTGTTATATAGATTAAGTTGGAAACCATACAAATGCAAAAAGTTTTGGCAACAGCGACAATGAGAAAGTTTTAATTGATTTCGTGATTCGTAACCATATTATTTATTTAAATTTAGATTAATTGATCTACCAATTGATAAAAAAAAACTATAAAATTATCAAAATTAAAATTTTAAAATGAAATTTTTAAAATTTAAATATCTAATAGTCAGAATGTCACTCTAAAAAAAATAACATCTAAAACTCCGTAAAAATTTTAGTATAATCTAACAATCAGATCAAAAGTTATCATCTTTTTAGGTCGTTATTTTTATCTGGCACAATCAAACATTTTCTTGATCTCAAACTTATCTCACTGATCCATAAATGCTTATGCTAGATCATCTACATAATTTATTTAGAGTAGATTCTCATTTAAACCATCCACTTATTTTTAGAATCATTTGTTATTGTAAGTCTGACTGCATCATTGATATTGAAAAATAAAGGATAACTATAATGTGAACAATAATTTTTTTAGATTTTAATTGGAGTCTATTTTTTAGCCAAAAGTCAGACAAATATATATATTTTGACTTATAAATATATTTGTAAGAAAAAATTTATAAAATTATAGTTTTTGTGTGAATCTATTTACTACATCAATCGGTTAAGTTAGATGACTTGAATTTCACCTTGTCGCACTTGAAAATAATAATATTTATTAAATATTATGTTTGTGAAGGGCAATAAAAATATAATACTTTATCAAAAAAAATTCAAATGTATTAATTTATTAAAATTTTAAAAAAGCTATGCCAATTTTATAAAAAAAAATATCCAAAATTGATAGATTATGTTTATTACCTTAACATACGAGTGATGTGATGCACTTAAATGTTTCGTAACAACATTCTATTTACCCGAGAAAAGGAAAAGCTACACGTGGCACATTGGCACTCGTCCTTCCATCCGTCTATATCTCAATAGTACTGCCACTGACTAAGAAAAGCTGCTATTCCTTCTAATCTGACGGTGGAAAACACTACCATCTGGTTACATCTGAGCCCTCAACTGTTCTTTTAATGGCCCTTCTATTGATTATCCTGAGTCCTTCTCCTGGCGGAAGATGTCCTTCAGCACGAATACCAAGCAGCATCAACTCTCTATAGGCCACTGATTTTTATCTCCTTTATTAAAGGGGGACAGGAATTATTCTACAGATGTCATTGTTTCCGTTGCCCAAATTTGATGCCCGTTGATCTCATTAATCACGATGACCATGCCAGATGTTCAGCGATGAGGGCATCGGCATCACATGCTTCGTGAAGCGTTGTTACCGTGCATATTGTACAATCCTCTTTCCTTTTTTAGTTTTAAAAATATTTATTTATTTTTTAATATTACTATATCATTTTAATATTATAATATCAAAAATTCTTAAAATTTTTAACTATGTTCAAATTATTTGTGTCCGTAGAACCTTTTTACCAGGCCCATAAACAAGTCCGCCTAGAGTTAATTAGAATAATAAAATTAAACACATAAATAATATAACAAGTTCCTGTCATTATAATTTTTTATTCAATTATAAAATATATTTTTGAATCAATTTAGCATAATTAACATCTCGATGCATTTAAATGAGAAATTTTTTTATACCATGTTAGTGTTGAAATTTAAATCAATAAGAAAAATAAAAGTACAAGTACTTAAGTCGTGTACTGTAATTTTTTTATTTATTAATGTAGATGATGTGTTAATTTATGTGTATTTTAATTAATTTTATAAATTTTAAAATTAATAACAATGTAAATCAGCTGTGGGGAAGCAAAACGTACCGCTATCTTTGATGGATGAACTGATTGATGCAGGTGTACGATGATAGAGGGGAGGTAAAAAAATATCATATGGGCCCACAATCGGATTGGTTCCCCGGAGGGAGCTAAATGAACAGGCCAAACTTTTGTGTCACTGTCAACAAGAAATTAGATGTGTTATTTGATTGAGAGCGTCACTTTTGCATGTGCCTTGAGATGAGAAGTGATATACTTTCGTTTTTGGAGTTTTTTTTTAAATTAATATTATTTTTTTTTAAATCATTTAAACATGTTGTTGTTAAAAAATAATAAAATTATTTTAATACATTTTTTAATGAAAAATACTTTAAAAAGCAATTGTTACAACTCTCCAAACATTTCCTTGATGTATTTGTCATCGTGGTATCGATTGTTTTTAAAAATATTTTTTATTTAAAAATATATTAAAATAATATTATTTTATTTTTAAAATTTATTATTGATATAACACATAAAAAAATTCAAAAATATTAAAAACATTAATTTTAAATGAATTTTTTAAACAATTTTAAAAAGCACAATTTAACCATAAAATTATATTTTTATCTCCATCAAGTTGATTCTTTCGAAGGTAGTGGAGATGGAGCTGTCCAGTGCACACACGGGTTGGCCTCTGCAAAGAGGGGGGCCTGCATTTTGATCCCTTTTATACACACACACACACACACACACACACACACACACATATATATATAGAGAGAGAGAGAGAGAGAGAGAGAGAGAGTACACGTATGCATTTTGATCCCTTGATTTCAAACTTTTTGTATCTGGAACAACGGCACGTGAGATATGTTACTATCTCTACTCAGTACTCTCCTAAGAATATTAACAAAAAATAATAAAAAAAAAAACTAAAACTCCTAACACAAATACTGTAGCGATTTTACTACAGTTCTAACTAGAATAGAAATTTACTATTTTGTCATTCCTAACAAAAAAAAAAGAAGAAGAAGAAGCCCAGGTAGCGGGGCAATAAAATAGTTTTATTGAACTGACATGCAGGACTGGTTTTGACTATTTTTTATATAGTATAGTAAAATAATTTAATTAATATTAAATTTAAATTACATTCAGTGTACGCAAAAGAAATTTTCATTATTATTATTTTTGTGATTATAGGGTTGGATTAGAGATAATTTAATATTTTATTAGCTATAAAATATTATTTAATATTAAAAAGTTGATGGCGAATGTTGTTCATCCAGGTATACGTGGCTATGTTTGCCATTTTCGAATGACGCATGTGATGGCATTCAATGGCCAAAAAACCATAATCCATGAAAGTATTTGAATCTTTACAATAACCCCTCGATCACCTGGTGATGCATGTGACTAACACCCTTTTAATTTGGTGTTCATAACCTCTCTTTTTTTTCTTTTCTTTTTAGTTTTCGTGTGTCTTTGATTTACTTTTTTTTGAAAGATTTGGTCTATGTTCTTATAATTACAATTTGTTTTATTTTAAATAATTCATGGAATTGGAATTTTCTCTCAATTTCACCCTTTTTTTTTTCCTATACCAGATTTTAGTTTTTGTTCTTTTAATTGTTATTTTTTTGTTTTATCATTTTCTTAATCATTTTTTTTCTCAACTACATCCCTCAACATTTTATTTTATTTATACTTAGGTCATATTTTTTTAATTGCTATTTGTTTTGTTTTAGATTATTTTCTTATTGAAACTTTCCTTCTCAATTTTATCTCTCAACATTTTATTGACATGTGTTTTGTTGACTAGAGATTTAGCTTCATAATTTTCTTGAATTTGTTTTCTATTAGATAATTCTAGCATCAGGACCCGAGTCATGGGTTTGAAAGGTTAGCGTAAGTTGATCCAAGTTTTTTTGGGTCTTTTTTTATAATTGGTTTTTTTCGATTACTTCTTTTTATTGGGTTATTTCGATCTCCTATGCCAGGTCATGGGTTTCGTGGCTTAACCTAGGTCGATTTTGGCCAAGTTTGTTTATTTGATTTATTTACTTTTGTCTCAAACCAAGTTTGTTTTATCTAAGATGATTTTAAAAAATGATTTTTTAAATGATTTTATCTTTTTTTTAATTTTTTTCTATCAGTTTTGATTATTATTTTTTTATTACTATTTTTTGATTACTTTAGCAATTTTTTTTTAAATTCCATCCTTAAATATCAAATTGGCTGGGAATTGAGTTTTTGATTTAGCCCGAGTCTAGGATTTCACGTGTTACAATATGATCCTTCTTAAGTTTTTTTTCCAATCAAATTTAATCCTTATTTTTTTTTTGCTATTTTTTTTTTGGAAAATTTATTAAATTGATATTTTTTTTCTTTTTCATCATTCAACATTAAATCAATCTGGAACTAAGCTTATTGATTGATTTCGAGTTTAGGATTTCATGGGTTGCGCGTTTTGAAGGTTAACCCAGGTTTAGAAAGTTTCCTTTTTTAAGCTTAGCATTTTTCAATTTCATTGTTCAACTTTTATTCAAATGAAGATTATATTTTGTTATTTTTATTTATTTGATTTCTTTAAGTTTTTTCACTAATTTTAAAAATAACTTGGATTATCCTAGTACTTTTTATTTGTAGTTCTTTGATGAATTTAATTTGATAGATTTTTTAAATTGATATTTTTTCTCATCCTTTATCATTAGATCGATTGAAAATTAATTTTATTTTTCAGTTCCATCCTTCAAGGCTGGAATTTTTCAATATTAAACGTCATGACTTTATTCATTTTTTTCCTACTCGTTTCTCCCTATTCCATCACTTAGACCGCGAGTTTGCCGTGTCAGCTGGGTTGGCTTAGGTTTTTTTTATGAATTTTTTAACTTAATATTTTTTTATGTTATGTCCTTAGCATTGAGTTGTCATAGACTAAGCTTCGTAATCTTTTTTAGTTTGTCTTTTACTAGGTTTTCTCATTTGCATGATTTGGGGTGGCAAAGTTTGGTTAGCTAGCCCGATTTACTAGTTGTTTTATCGGTTTTTTTTGTTAATTGACTTTTTTTTTCAATTTCAAGTTTCTACGTTGGATTTATTTGGAGTTGGATTTTAGTTTTTTTTTTTTGTTAGCTTATCTTGGTCTCATGACATGACTTGCATATTTGATATACTCTCTTAGGTTGTCTCATATTATTTTTTTTCTTTTCATTTTTAGTTTCTTTCTATTTTTTTTCTTCTTTTTTCCATATGATTGGTTGGAATCTTAGCTTTGTTAGTTTTTCTTTATAACCATTTTTTTATGTGTTCCATTATTTTTCTTGTTTAAGGTGATTCATTTACTATCATTATTTATTCTTTTATAATTTAATTAAATTATACCGATCCCTTTGATTAATTGGGTCTATATCTCGAGTCATGTTTTTTTTTTTTTAACATGCTTGCATCACTTAAATGTCCTTTTCTAAACGATAAAACAATATTTTGGTTACGGGTCCACAAATCTAGTTTATAGACTAATCAATCAAACCCAAATATATTTTTTGGGTTGGTAGAATGAAAACACAAAATTGATTTCAATGAACAAAGATTCGGAGCAAAGAACATCATTTTGGAGTGCGAAACCGCCTTATTTTGTTTCGATTTATATTTTAGTCCCGATAAATAAATGGCCAAATGCTCATGGTGGTCATTGGAAGTTTGGAACTATTGCTAGGAGGGAGAGGGAGAGGGAGAGGGAGAGGGAGAGGGATCTATTTCGATTTATATTTTAAACTTTTTGTAATAAAAAATAAAAAATCCAACATAAAAATACCAAAACACTTCGTAATTCTAAAAATTATAAATAAACTCATGTAAAATGACAAAAACACTTTTGAATGCATATTTTTTTTCGTCTTTTCCAAGGGCAAAGATATATTTTAATTATAGCCTAAAAAAAGAAAAAAAAACCTTGGTCAACATCTTTAGGTTTTTTTTTTTACCTCGAGAACAAAGAAATATTTTTACTGTTTTAAAGTTTATTAAAAGACAAAAAAACACTGGTCAACAATTCTAAATTTTATTGACTTCAGGGGTAAAAATATAATCGTAATGTGTAATTTTTTTTAAAAAAACTCAAATACCCCCAAACAAACTTTTAATGATCAATAAGCCACTAGAAAAGATCATATTACCCCCACAATCAAGACTGCCATTTCCACTCAAGGTAAAATAATAATTTCATTATAGCAATTCACAATAAACTTTATATAGTGCTACAGTGAAAAGCTCACCCGCAATATATTTTATTCAACTAGCTATTTGACTCGTGCTCCGCTAGGGGTCATAATATTTTTTTTTTTAAAAAACTGGGTATACAAGCTATTTTGATAAGTCTTTTTTACATAAAAAATTAAAAGTGTAAATTGAAAAGCTTATTCGGACATCTAATTAAATAAATTGATAATCATCTATGTAAATAAACAAAAAAAATCGTTAATAATAACTATAAGAGAAACTTGAAAATTTGAGAGATAAATGTAGATCAATATATTTGATCTCGTAAAATGCGATATTTACTCGTTTGTGTCTATTGAGTTTGTTTATTAAAATCAATAAAAAATAATATAAATAGAAACACATATGAAACTAAGTGAATAAAATAAAAGAAAAACAAATACCATGCAAGGTTATAAATATTAGAAATATTTTTTCAAAATAACTATTTTTTATAAATAAAGCTTATCTTTATAAAAAAATATCTTCAAAAATTAAATACAAAAAAATATTTATTAAAAAAGGGCCTACAAGGCCCATGGTCTAAGTCATGAAACAAAGATAAACCGATAGAAAAGAAATTGAAGATAACTACAAAATCAATTTTTTTAAATAATGCATAATGATAAAATCATAAAAGAAAATAAAAAAAGAATTCTTAATCGTATCAACTCTTAAAACTCGTAACTAGTGTCATAATAGCGGAAGTGCAACAAATGGAAAAAATTGCAAAGCTCAATCCCCAACAAATTAAGCATCGAGGAATGAAACTGAGAAAAAAAATCAATCACATAAAAATTATAATTAAAAAAATAAAGGTGAAAATGAAAACAAAAAATAAATTAGAGGGCATTAACAAAACCTAAATTGGAGGGTTAAATTGAAAAGAGAAAATTTAACAAAAGGAAAAGAAAATCAAAATAATGAGGGCTAAATTGAAAAAAAAACTTTGGTTGAAGGATGAAATTGAAAAAACCAAAACTTTAACAAAAAAACCAAGGAAATAAATCAGAAATAAAAAAATAAAGACTAAATTAAAAAGAATAATATATGACAAATTATAATTTAAGGAAGGACAAACGTGCGCTTTCTCTATAAAAGAGAGAAAAGTAAGAGAAATCAAGAAGATCATCGGCGACAAACTGCTCATCAATCACAATCACACGTACACCAGGAGAGAAAGGGCGAGATGGTGCTTCCAATGAGGAACAACAAATTTGGCCACAGGGAGGCGCCGCACATGCCGCCTAAAAGGCGCAAGCACCTCCTGAGCATTGATGTGTGAAGGATACATGCTTGTAGCTTGTTTTCTTTTTTTAATGACCAATGAATTATTGAAAAATACTAAATTACCCTCCAAACCCAAGCATCCCATTTTTTATTGAAAGGACAATAATGTAATTTAATTGTCACAATAAATAGTTTTTAGTGTTCGTGTGCACGATGATTTCCATAGTATTTTGGCAACGCTATTTATTGTTTTTGTTAATTTGTTATAGTATATATAAAAAATAATTTATCCTTTCTAGTTTTGTTCCTCTCCATCCCTTAATCTATGATCTTATGATACCTTTTCAATTTTTTTTAGCGTTTATATAGGTTTTTCTTTTTATCATTGAAACCTCCTGGAATAATATTTATATTTGACAACCAAGCCTACAGTTAATAAGTAAAAATATTCAATGATTTCAACCACATTATTCTTTAAAAAATAGTTTGAATCAAATGTGGACAATTAATGAGATTTTAGATAATCCTTTAAGATTGAAATTAGTACTTTTGAAAAATGAGATCAAGTGGAATTTAGTTTTGTCGTGATTTATTAAAACTTCTCAAAAATATAAGCTGTCCTTGTACTTTTGCTAGTGTTGTCTAAGGATGAATAACGTTTAGGTTGCTTCATATCTGCTATTTTTTATTTAAAAATATATTAAAATAATATTTTTTTTAATTTTATTTTTAACATCAATACAATAAAATAATAAAATAATATAAAACTAATTTAAAGTAAAAAAATAAAAAATAATTTTTTTTCAAAAGCATTTAAAAAAAAACAAATTCTAAGAGTATGCGACATATATAGTACATCAAACTAATTATCTAATTCAATTAAAAAACCTTGGAAATCATCAAAGATGTTTTTTTCTTTCAATTTAATCCCTTCCCTCTTTTTACATTTTTCTCCTTAACTTTTTCTTTCATTTCATCTTTTTCTCTCTTAATTTCATTATCATTAGATTTTTTTTAACAATCATTCAAATTATCTTTAGATTGATCTAATTGACTAAATCACGTTAGAGTAATTTTAAGTTCATCTCCACCCATTTCATCAATATATTTTTTTAGCAATCATTTGAGTTGTTTTTAGACCATAATTATTAAACCCGGCCCGGTGGTTGACCCGGTCAAGAGGCCGGGTCCCGGGTTTTATGGGTCAACCCAAGTCAATTCGGGTCAACCTGGAAAATTAAAAATAAAAATAAAATTTTAATATTTTATATGAAAAAATTAAGAAAAATATCCATGTAAAAATACGTTATACATATTATAAATAATGAAGTTTAAAAGAATATTTTTTAAAAAAATTATCCCACATTGAAAAAACATAACTTTTTTCTTAGAAATATAGAGTATATATACTAATGAGTTTCAAATCCCACATTAAAAAGATACTATATTATCCTTTTAAGTTGAAGTATTTAAACCAAAAGGTTTTTTTATCCCACATTGAAAAAATATAATTTTTTTCTTGGGAATATAGAGTATATATACTAATGAGTTTCAAATCCCACATTTTAAAAAAATACCGAGTTTCGCCTGGGTCTCACCCGGGTCGTACGGGTTTGGCCGGGTCATTACACCGGCTGGTATTTTGACAAACCAGGACCGGTCTAGCCCCCAGGTCGACCTGTCAGGCCGATCCAGGTTTAATAACTATGCTTTAGACTAATCAAATCGATTGAATCATGCCGAGACAACTCTTAAGTGATTTAATTTTAAACGCAGGCTAGGTAAGAAATCAGGTTGGGAGGTTTTTTCCTATCAATTTTTTCCTTTTTTTTCTTAATTTTATCCTTGAATTTTTTTGTATAGGTCGGTCGAGTTGTCTTTTAATTGGTTATATCAACTAGGTCACATTGAAACAACTTTTATATGGTTTAGTTTTAAATCTGAGCTAAACAATGAGTCGATTGGGTTGTCTTTAAATCAACCAAGTCGAGAAAACTCTCATATTGTTTAATTTTAAACCCAAGCTATGTAAAGTGTTGGGTCGAAAGGTTTTTCTTTTTAATCAATTTAATCCTCAAAATTGTTTTTATCGGTTGACTGAGTTGACTCTAGAAAGCCCAAGTTAATTGGGTCATATCAGGTCAACTTTTATATTATTTAATTTTAAACCCATGTCATGGAAGAAGTTGAGTCAAAAGGGTTTTTTCGTTAATTTCACCCTCAAATTATTTTTATCTGTCAATCAAGTTGTCATCGGACTAATCGGGTTGATTGAGTTATATTAGATCAAGTCTGAAATTATTTCAAGATTAACCCGTTAAAATAAGTTTAATAATAATGCTAAATATTTTTTTATTGCCAATATATTTTTTGTTACATTAAAAAAAAAACTAATTCAATCCGCAACTTAAAAGTTACCAATAAAATAAGTAATTTACCAAGAAAATAAGTGGTCTCTACCAAATCCTTTGATGATTAAAAATAGTTCATCACCTGTAGAAATACGAATGAAAACATCAATCAATGCAACACACAAACCCTCGTTCTTGTTCATCTTTTCATTAAAAATAAATAAATTATACACTCCTTTTATAATTTGCAGAATCAGCATTAAAAACTGTTTCTAAACAAACAATAAATAAAAAAATCAAATTGAAAAACATTCTCACATAATATATATATATATATATATATATATATATATATATATCATGATTATCACATATATCCTGACCATGGCAATGAAATAATCTAATTTTTTTGGTATACAAATTCTTAACGATAAAAACTTTCTTTCAGCGATGGTTTCTAAAGTGTTTATGACTGGTCTTATCATCAGAAAGTTTCTCTCATTTTTCTTTCCTCATTCTATTTTTTATTTATTTTTCTATGTTTTTCACTTTTATATATTTTACTTTGTCTAGGTAGGTAAAAAGCAATTCATTTAAGATAAACACTCAATATTTTAAAAGCGAAAGGCACGAGAAAAGGAGTCTATCTGGGCTTGATGATCATGCTGCAACTATAGTTGTAGCTTAACTGTAGATTAGCAATGGTTAAAAAATATATTTGATTAAAATAGTTTGAGTCTGCTTTTCCGATCTATATATGAGCATGAACAATACTAAATTCCGAAGCCCTACAAAGCATAGAGCGACAATATATATTGGAGAACTGCCCCAAATTCCGAATCATCATGTGCTGTAGATAGGATGCCATCAACGAAAATCTTAGTATCCATCTCTATTATCATGTGTTGAAGGTTGGCCAGAGCTTCCGCCATTAGAGGATTGGAAATACTT
>Ga0325410_1005193_pt1 | contig 14425 bp, 9 predicted proteins | sample PopdelMetagenome_16_FD_206182 | JGI IMG/M metagenome (GOLD analysis project Ga0325410, IMG submission 206182) | Populus deltoides microbial communities from Bellville, Georgia, United States - Xylem-PdIQD-R3 | ecosystem: Host-associated > Plants > Phyllosphere > Stem > Wood/Secondary xylem... | reverse complement strand
GAATAAATCTCACGGTTCTTGAAATCCGAAGGTTTGTTGTGTCCTTGCAACCAAGAAAAGAGCTTAGCCTTGCATAACTATTGAACAACTACTTCTAAAGAATGAAAAGAGCATGATTTTTGGGTTTATAGAGGAGAGAATTTGTGTTTATTCTCTGCTGGCTACTGCCTCCTTCTGCTCTCCCTCTTTTCTGCTAGCTGCTGCCTCCTTCTCTCTTTCTTTTTATATGCTAAGAAACCCTAATCTCTATTTTACAAAATAGTCCTTCCTTGAGGTGGCAGTTTACATTTAAGTACTTCAATAACTATTTTTCCTAAAAGGAGAAATAGTCTTGCATGAAATCTTCAAGCTCTGACTTAGAGGAGCTAAATTGCTGATATAAAAACTTGAATGTCGGTTTAGATGCTTCGGAATGTAGTTTGGACTTGTTTCTTCACGAAACCTGTTTGCTGGTAGAATTCAGTTGTCATCTTTGAAAAATCATATCTCCCTCATATGACATCGTTTGTGGCTGAAATTTGGAGCATTGATAGGTCTTTAAGTTATGAATCCAATAAAATTGAGTTTGCATCAATTGGACTTCTGTAGCTCCAGATATTAAATTTTGAATGGCCAAAGGTCAACACTAGCAGAATGCGAGATTTGACTTTGCAGGATGTGATTTCCATGATCTTTCTCTTTTTATTTTTCTTGCATTACATATCCAGAAAGGTATGGATGTTAGCTTTTTAGTGCCACTGGAATCACTTCATTTCGATCTCTAGAACTCACGCTCTGCACAAAACATCGACTGAACATCAAATCTACCAATTACTTCCAATTTACTCCTTTTTGCATCTTTCATCCAAAAGTGCCTTCAAAACATAAAACAAAGAATATCAAGGCATTTTATATATATAAAACATAGGCAAAATACTAGTTAAATGGGGGTGAAACTATCAAATAATATGGTTGCATCAGGTATATAAGAGGAGGTGTCTGCCAAGGATCCCAGTCTGGTCACTTTCATTTCAAAAACTCTGGTCACTTCCCCGAACTGGGATGGATCAATCTTGGCTCCTTGCCTTGTTCTCACCATTCTGAAACACATTTCAAAACCATATAATTATTCTTGTCCCTAGAATAGCAAGCTGGGCTCTGATACCAACTATAACATCCCCTATTCTAGGATAAAAACAACACTCTCATGTCAACCGAAAACAGAGTAATTTTTTTCTTATATATATATATATTCATGGTTTTCATATTAAAATCTACCGAAATTTCGATGGAGTCCCCCCTATACCAGAAGGTCCCAAGTTATCGACATGTAACCTGTTTACACTTCTAATAACTCGCATCTCATAACTTAATCCCCACCCAATCATCTTGGGTTTCAATTTACATAAAATTCTCACACCTATTACCCACAATATTCATGATATACTTTATATAACAAAATATCATTATGGATGGATAAAAAAAATAAATACATAGACATGAAAAATGGTTATATGAACTACAAAGATTAAGTTCATTCAATCAAGTTTAAACATTAATTATACAAATTAAGTTATATAAACATTTTCATGTTTACAAAATACAAGGGTATACCTCCTAGAACCTAAATTACAAGAAGGGAACATAAGCTAGGATCTACTCCTGTCGTGCATGTGATGATCCTGAAACAAAATACATATTATTGAAAGGTGAAAATCATATAAATATAACAACACGAATATGTAACAATTTCAACAGGGTAACATGCATTCATATTTTGTTCACTTCTCCTTTCTGGTTTTCATTAGAATATCTTCCTTATTCAACTACTAATAACCGTTCCCTCTTTCATTAATAATCGTTCCCTCTTTCACTATTAATCTCCAATCCAGACTTTATAAGATCAAACATGATTATCTTTATTTAACACATTACCGATACCCTTTTCACTGGTATCATCATCATCATCCTGTAGGAGTCGATGCAAGGTGATCCCCTTACCTAGGATCCTAACATACACTAAATGTATGCTAGTCCAAATGTGGCGATCTCCTTACCCGGGATCCTAACATACAATAAATGTATGTTAGCCAAAACATGATGATCCCCTTACCCGGGATCTTAACATACACTAAATGTATGTTAATCCAAACTTGGCGATCCCCTTACCTGGGATCCTAAAATACATTAAATGTATGCTAGTTTACGCCTCAAAACACACTTCTCATATTTCATTTGTCAGTTATAATTTCATCACATAACAATTCACACATCAACCTTTCCCCTTGAGTACACATACATTTAGTAATTCACATTTCACATCAGTAATATATATTAAATCATGGAATTTAACTACAAGGTAAAGGTGCGATTCACCTACCTGTAATAGAAGCTCTACTCGTGCTCCCCTGCTACTGTTTTTGCACCACGCCTGTGGTCTCTCCTGCAAATCACAGGTTTATCTCATAAATTTTCCTCACTCAAGGATATGTTTTATAATAACCATATCAACAATCAAAAAGCCTTTCTTTCAGTCATTTCTTAATATTTTATGTTTTTATCATTTCACCTATTATTTGTCGTTCTTTGTCCAACCCCAGTTATCATTCCTTTCTTTATATTTGGACTGTCACTGTCCAATTGCTACTGTCTTATTTTTTAAACTGTTACTGTCTGACCTCTCCTCGAATGTTTAACTATATCTGGAGCTATAGAACTCTGATTCTATCAAGATTAGACTCGTTGGAAAGCTAAGACATGAGGCTACAAGTTCTATGATTTAAGGAGAACCTAGTTCTGCCTCTTAGATAGTCAAAATTGCTCATCAACAAACACTTGGATTGTTACTATCCAACTGTTATTGTCTCATTTTTGAATTGTTATTGTCTAAACTCTCCTCATATTTTTAACTATATCTGGAGTTATAGAGCTCTGATTCAAGCGAGATTAGTCTTGTTGGAAAGCTAAGGCCACAAGTTCTATGTTTAAGGAGAACCCAGTTCTGCCTCTAAGATAGTCAAAATTGCTCATCAACAAACACTTGGACTGTTACTCTCCAACTGTTACTGTCTCTTTTTTGAACTGTTATTGTCTGACCTCTCCTTAGATTTTTAACTATATTTGGAGTTATAGAACTCCGATCTATAATTTAACATCCAGGCATCAATTCATAATCGACTTTAAAACAACTCATAAGACCGTGTTTAGAATATCTTACCCGGTACGAATCAAGGTCTCGATCCCTCATTTTCGTTCTAATGATAGCTAACCCTCCCCTCTTCTCTTCTTGTTCAATTTTTCTTGTTAATCCCTTGCCCACTAGTGTTTATTTTTACATATAATCCTTAATCTTGGATGGGTTTTTTTGAAATTTGGTGTTTCTCTCTTGATCTGTAAAAATAGATACCAAAACTCCCTCTCTTCTTTCTTCACGATGGTTGCAGATTTGTTTTTGGTAAGAAGAGTAGTATTTATGCTCTATAATTATTCTTATTTGTATTTAGGCCCTATTTTCTTTAAATGTATTCGTTTTGCCCCCACTTCCTTTTAGTTTAGTTTATTTTCTTTACTTTAATCCAGCCTTGATTATCTCGGGATTTACTCCTTCCCAATCAGAATGTTTTTGCATCGCATTGTGATGTATAGTGGCTTGTTATGCCTAATAATGTCAGGTTCAGCTCGTCTTCCGTGAAGTACAAATAATTTAAGTCCTAAATTTTTCCTACTAGATGCTCTATGATTTCTTGGTTAATGTCTTAAGGCATGTAGGCCTTATTCAGCACTTTTTGCAATGCCTTCCTATGTGGCTTGGAGCTCAAAATCAATGACAACAATGATATTCTGGAAAGAGTTTTTTCAAGCTGCTCAACAACAATGTATTCGCTATGTTTCATTAGCTTTAAAAAATAATTGGTTTCTTCTTTAGTAACAAGTTTATGTACTTCCTTCGTCAAATTGATCACTTCCTTACCCTTGACCTTCATTTGTTTCTCAAGCTTTTCTTGGGTGAAACATCTCCTACTACGAGTTAGGCCTCCGACTTCTGCTTAAAAGATGAGTGTTGGCTACATGCTCTTGAAAGAGTACCCATAGTTATGAGGTAAAGCATTGTAATCTCCTTTATATGTCACTACAGGTTTGGACAAGATTAATATGGGCAACCCGTCTGTAGTAAATTGCACCTGGCACACTTCTTTGCCTTTTCTAGATACATCTATTATGGATACCTCTCTATCTATCCCTTTTTTTATTTGAAGAATCCCTTGAATTATCATTTGTATCACCTTATCATAGAAGTCTTTGCATTAGTTAATCATATGGCCTTCTTCACTGTGATACTTATAAAAATTCATGCTACCTTCTTTGATTGGGTAGAGGGTTTGTACTCCCATTCGGGGTTTCTTCAAACTTTATCCACCCAGCTTTAATTAATTACAGGAGCTCCTTCTTCTTCTTTTTTTTTTATCAGAATGTAAGTATATTAATAGATCAAAAATTTACAAGGCTGGAGAACCAGCAAGTTTGTAACAAAAGTGATTTACAAAAGCAGGGAACAAACTCCCTAATAGAACCTTACATCCAAACCATGGAAAGGAAGCTAACAAGCTAAGATTTGCATACAATGGTTATGAGGGGAACCATAAAATACAAGGTTCCTAACCTAACACAAAGCAAAAGTCAAGATAAGCATGGTAAATGCTATATCCTGCAATACCAACATGGTACTCAGAGGTGAGGTCTGGTTTATACCAAATAGGGTAAGGTGGCTGCGGAGGCACGAGTGGTACAAGAGCTACATGCCTAATACTCAATAGTTTTTAGTACATCTCGTTTAAGGGTAGCGGTAACGGGGGTAGCTATTCTTGGGCTCTTTGGTATTTTTTCTTTGGAAAATTTTTTATATAGTTTTTGGTTTGGTTATTTTGAGGCTCAGGTTTTCTAGCTGGAAATGGAGAGTTAAAGTTGATGTAGGTAATTTAGGATGAAGGGGATGAAGTTGTAGTTTTGGAATTGGTTCTTCTTGCTTCTATTATTGCCTTCAACATGATCGACCTCCTTTTTCTTCCCTCTGAAGCCCTTTTCTCAATGGGCATGGAAATTTTGTCACTCCTTATCCTTTGCTCTATGTACTTGGCTAATGCTACAACATCAGGAAATTGTTATGCTAAACTACCCATCATATGCTCGTAGTATGACATCTTAAGTGTATTTGTGAATAAGGTAACCATCTCTCTATCTAAAACTGGAGGATGCACTTATGTAGCCAAATCTTTTAATCATTAAGCATACTCTCTTATGCTTTCTTTATCTCCTTTTTTCTATATTGGACAAACTGGTTCTATTAGGAGCAATATCCATTTTGTACTTATATTGGTTAAAGAAAGCATCCACAAGATCTTTCCATCTTTGAATCTTTGTGTTGTCTAATCTCATATGCTAGCTTTGCGCTGCCCCACTCAAACTATCTTGAAAAAGTGCATTAGCAATTTTTCATCATGTACAACTTCTACCATTTTATTGCAATAGGATTTGAGATGGGTGATAGGGCATTGAGTTCCAGTGTATTTAATAAACTAGGGAACATGAAAGTTTTTGGGTATAACTACGTTAGGGACTAGACACATTTTCACGCCTTGTATTGGGCCATACAAGTCTTATCATGGCTTCTAATACTGCCATCTTATCTTGATCGATATCATCAGATGATTTTGTCTTGTGAGATTCATTAGAGAATGTATCTACAACTACAGGGGTTGGTGTTGGTGTTGTCGACTGCACAAATACTGGATTATGTTAGGGATCCTGACCTTGTTCTCTCACCCTTTCCTCGACCTGAGTTGTTGCTTGAATTTGAAAAAAGGTGACAGGTCTATTGGAAGGACCTTTACTCAAAGCATTTCTAAGTACTTGCTCGAGTAAGCTAGCGATGTGAGCCATACTAGCCTTCAAAGAATCCAATTCTTCTTGAAAATGAGCATCACGATGAGCGTGCTCTTTATCTTCCATGTTTCTCAGTTGTAGTCGAGTGTTATAGACTTTATGGATTAGAGCTCTTTGGGGACCTATATTTCAACCTGAGCACATATGTATGTCATTTAAAATGAATATATATATAAATATAGATGCAAATATATTTACATGCACATTGGTTGTTTAAAGAGCTAATCTATGACTTTCTTGTTAAATATGGGTAAAATCCATAATCTGATGATGCATTTAAAGGGTTTTTTTTCCAAGTCCTTAAATTGGTTATATCTCATACACATTAGAAAGTACCGTAAAAGTGGGTTTGAACCCTTTTTTATTCATCAATGTTAAGTAGTTCATACCAGGAGTTTTTTCTATGTTTTTATTCAAATGCTACTCCTCTAATGGCTATATTCTTGTTAAAAGCTGAGATTTCACTAAAATACTCATTGTATTTATGAACATTGTAGCCAATCATGGAAGCTTTTATTCATAACTCATTTGCCTTCCAAGCCACCATATCAATCAGCTTCTAGGTTTGTTCAATCTTCTAATGATTTGTTGTTCTTAACCAACATCTGAACTATCTTTTTTAACTGTTGGATTTGGTTTTTGGCCCTTTAAAGTTCTTCCTTCTCAATATTAAGTTCAACTATTTTTGTATTTAGTTGTACATTGAAGTTGTTGATGTAGTCCTGTCATTTCTCGAATTGCTCTTTTATTGTTTTCACCGCTTCTTCTCGGAATTCCAACTCAGGCTAAATTGTAGAGACTTGGTCTGTCAAGGCATATGCTCTACTAAGATATTCCCTCATATCTGACTCAACTGTTTTTCTTGCTTTTCTTTCATCGTCATCTTGGACCTTTTATTGAGCTTTTAAACTTCTTTCTTCTTTAATAGTAAGATTAGTCAATATGTTCTTTTTTTTTTAGCTTCTAGCTTCATTCTGTTGTGATCCCTCTCTTTTTTCAAAGCAGTTATTGACTTTTTGTCAGCACATCTTTTACTTTCGGAGGTCTTTTTTAGAGTCACAAACTCTTTTTCTAGCGTCACGTGCTTATTTAACAAGTCATCATATCTGGCCATTCTTTCTTCCAACTATTCCTAGATTCCACACACAATTTCTTCAGACCGAAAGTTCTCTTCTTGCTCTGATTCTTGTATCAATTCAACTATCCACTCATCCTTCTCTTTCAACTGTTGGTTTATGAAGGTCTTTATCTTTTCTTCTTGCAACAATTAGTTTTCTATGAATTTTTGCTAACTCTTGTAGTTGTCCAATTCAATCCTCAGCCTATCTAACTCATCTTGTATTTTTTTTCTTCATTATTTACCCTTTTCCTCTTAGGTTCTGTGGTGGTGGATGATTCCTCCTTGTCGATTGAATTTCGGCTTTACATTACCATACTTCTAAGTGCCCTGGATAATTCACCACTCTTCCATATTAAGTAATTAGGGTTGGCTGGAGATTCCTTTTGCCCCTTATAGACTAAAACAAGTTACCCCCAATCACATCTGATGGCATCTAGCTTGACTAAATAATTAGCTCTTTTGAACAAACCAGTATACTCAACTAATCCTGGGGTTTTCAGTACGTATTGTGTTCACCGTAGGAGCTTTCCACCTGAAATTACTCTTAGGGAGTGCTTGGTATTTTTTTCACCCATGCCTTCATATCTAGGTCGTTCCATTCTTCATTTTAAATCAGCCCAAATGGTCTCATGTTGAACACTAGAAATTATTGAAAACTTCTCTTGATGTCTCCAAGTGACTGACTATCCACATAAATAACAGAGGAATGCAACACTGCTTCACTCTTTTTCCATATAGTCTACAATGATTTAAGGACAAAAAAGTTTCAGCCAAGATAGTTGAGGTGGGGTTATTCGTCGTTTATTCATATTTAATGAAGGCATTGGTAGCCTCAATATACTGATGATCCTAGAGGCTTCTAAATGAAATAAAACTAACCTAAAAATGGAAAAAACAACTGTCTGGTATTTCTCTTCACCTAGCTTTGCCCTTTCTTTATCTTTCTTTAGCTTGTGCTTACTTTATCTTTCTTTAGCTTGTGCTTAATCAACTTCCACTTAAATCCTTCATCAGATGTCCTGTACTGATTAACTTGGTCTAGATGTAGTAGTTTTGCGACCTTGGCAACTGTGTTCTCAATTCTTTGTTAGAAATATACTTTTGTAAGAGTCATTTAGAAAATTTAAAATCCAGGCATACTCTTCAATGGTGGGGGTCATGTCAACATCTCCAAAAAAATCTATAACCTGGATTCTAGAAATGCATTAAAGAAAAAACCAAGGTTTGCTCATTATAGCAATCCCGTCATAGATGCACCAATAAAAATGGAAACACTATCATACTGTAGCAACAACAAATGAAGAAAAAACTAATACAGGTTACCTTAGATAAGACATACTAGGGGTGTTTATACTTATTATTTACGCAAATAGCCCCTTGCCTAGAATATCTAAAAATCAGTTAGGGTTCTTAGTAACCATAATACTAGGTGATGACTCCTTATCCTACCAAAGACCTCTCAACCTGCATGGAAAGGGTCGTCGCGATGTCGACTCCACTAAGGACCCTTGAAGTAGGCTTTGTTTTGTTTGTTTATGCTATGTGAAGATTGATGTTTGTTTATGTTTTAGCTATGAATGATTTACCTTGTTTAAGAGCTTTGGCATGCATTCTCTTTCTATTTTGTCATTCATAATATATTGGATAAGGATGAAAGGCACTCATGCATCACTAATATTATTTGTGGTGGCACACATTATAAAGCTTTAGGTTAAATGGGGGATTAACATCTTACTTTATGTGTAACACCCCATCCCACTAGCAAGATATTGTTCACTTGGCCCATGGACCTCATGAATTTGTTCTTGGCAGCCATGCATGGCCTCAAAATGCGTCTTACTAGTCAAGGTAAGCATACTCATATAAGGCCTTCCCCCAAGTCCTCACCTGCTGATGTGGGATATTACAATCCACCTCCTTAAGGAGCCTGATGACCCCGTCGGCACTATCAGACAGCCAGTGAGCCGGGCTCTGATAACAAATGTAACACCCCACCCCACTAGCAAGATATTGTTTGCTTTGGCCCACGGGCCTCACGGATTTGTTCTTGGCAGCCACGCATGGCCCCAAAATACGTCTTACTAGTCAAGGTGAACATGCTCATATAAGACCTTCCCTAAGTCCTCACCCTCCGATGTGAGATATTGCATCATGACTTGAGCCAAGGTTTAAGTTTATTTAAACCCCAAATCTTCACTAAGTGATTAGACTTGTAATGATTGGTGCATGAGCCATTCCATTGTCTATTAAGCCCTCATATTACCTCCACGAGGGTGATCACTAGAACAACAAGAGACCCTTTTTAGAAACCAAGTAGTAAACCTACCTTTTTTTTTATTTGAAAGAACTAGAACCTCCCTTTAAGGTGTATGCTCCATAATACCTGTTTTGTATCAAACCTGAGTTTAACTGTAAAACATCTTGAATTACAGGACTTATGAATGATTAAATGACCGCAATTGTTAAATTTACCATTGTAGAATATGAGCAACATTCTGAATTGTTAAAATTATTAGAAGGAGACCACCCTAGATGTGATGCAAGGAAATTGTCACTGATTAAGAACTTGAATTACACTATGAATCAAGTGAAGCGATTGATGGCTCATGTTTAGAATATTGATAAGGTTGTATTTTTTAGGAAATATGGCGACTAATAGAAATTATGAAGGTAGAAGTATTGAACCTTACAATTAGAGCTCTCGTTTACTTTTAGGATCCCAATTATAGATGTTTCTTTTTCAAAAGTATAGATCTATGTCCTACTATGAAAGAGTATAGAATGTTGATAAAGCTTCCCAACCATTTGTATATGGTTTACTTCCTTTTGAAAGATGACAAGGTGATTCTTGAGTTGTCAAAACTACTCAAAGTTCCTAACCTGACTAGGTTATTAGAGAAGAATGCTAGTTGTTAGATTTGGAAACTTTTAGAAGTTAAGTTAGAGATGGAAAAGTCATAACATGGATGCATGAAAGAAAAAGATAAATTAATTGCTTTAGGCATATTTGGCTTTGTGTGGTTTCCAAACTTAACGGGTGTGATACGTTTAGAAGCTGATGCTATTTTTGTAGAATATGAAAACACCTAGATTAACCTAATTGCTGCTATGTTGGTTGAAACCATTCTAACCCTCAACCATTGTAAAAGAACTGGAAAAGGGGCAATGAGATGTCGCATATAATTATTATACATATGGATAGTGAGTCATATTGAAATGAAGAAATCGATCTTCAATAATTTTGGTGGTTTAACCAAAGGCCTTTAAAGTTGATGAAAGAAGAAGAATGAGGAAGATTGGGTGATCAATGTTGGGTAAAGAAGCTGCGAGAGTTGCCTAATAGCAATTTCAATTGAAAAGTCTTATGGGTAACAACAGTAGATGTCTTGATGAGTTGTGGGCAAAAATGTTAGGAACCTTTAGTCGGGATTGCAGGTTATGTAAGCTATGCTCTGGTCCTTATGGTAAGACAACTAAGAGGCATAAAATACATCCTAAAAACAATTGGACTTGCCTAACTTTCTAGGTTATTCAAAGATATGGTCGCTCAAAAAGTCTTGATGATCGTCAAACGAGATTGAAAGCACTTGGTTTTGATCATAAAAGAGTTTGAAAGTTTGAGGGACCCTAGCACAAGTAAAGAGTATACAAGATGGAGAGATTTGGCTTTGGCTACTATTCCTAGGGCACCACACTTTTAAGCTAGACCTTCACAAGTTGTAGAAGAGCTAGTTAAAAGAAAAAGGGTCAACACTGAGGAGGAGCTGAGAGCAAGTAGAAAAGCTCCAAATAGAGATGAGCAAGAGCAAGAGAGACAAGACAACTTTAGAAACAATGGTGTTGAAAAGAGACAAAAAAAAAGGCATTTCTAGATGAGCAAGTTCAATCTAGAGATGCAAGAATAATAGTACTATAGTTGCAATTGAGTAAGGAGAAGGCTGCAAGGGAAGAATCTGAAAAAAAAAAAAAAAAAGGAGAACTAGGTCTGAACTAGATGTAAAATAGCTCCAAACTTGAAGCACTGAGGTATGACTTCAATGACCGTCAAGGAAGTAGTGAATATTATCAAGATAAATATACACAGGTTTAAGAAGAGCTGGTAGCTAGAATTGAGAAGTATGAAGGGTTGGACAAGAAATATGTGATGATGGAAAGCTAGATAGTTGAAGCATAAGAGGTATTAAGGGTTGAAGGTAAAGGGACGAAAGTTAAGGTAGTTGAAGTAAATCTAGTGACTAAGAAAAAAAATGAAATCAAGGTGCTGAGAATGAAGCTCGATAAATAACGAGAAAATATAAAACACTTGAATGAGAAGTTAATAACATTAGAAAAGCTTAAAGACCAGATCGATGCCAACAACAATGCCTTGAACCGAAGCAACATGTTGCTCATAGAAAAGATGACCAAAATGGATGAGCAAATGGATAAAGTTGTCGAACATGCTTGGATTGTTAGGTCCAATGGCTGAAAGGTGGGAAGGGACATCCTTTGCTACCGGTAAAGCCTAGCTAAGACCAATGCTTTTCCGGAAAAGATTGAGAACCATGGCTATGCTTTCTTACTATTGGCTAGAGAAGTGGATGAAGATAAAGACTGATGTATCTTTTTTTTCCTTATATTTCCTTTCCAAAACAATGTAACAAACTTTTCAATAGTAATGAAGAGGGCTTTGACCCTTCTTTTGCGTAAAATTTATCTCTGGATGAGCATATTCATAATCCACAATGAATCTGAGTCTAGAGCTATAATAAATGACATTATTCAAATACACATTTCCCTTTTAGTTTATTTGTTACATCAATTCATTTCCCACCTATAATTCCAAAATCTTATTGGAAGATAAATGTATTAAATTGGCCAAATATTATTTAGGATAGAGAGTGATATCATGAATATTGTTAATATGGAAAAGATGATCCATGAACATGTGTACATTTAATACAAATATAACTAGCTATTGGATCCACATTTCATTGCGGGTCGAATAATTGTTTTATCAATAAATAAATAAATATGCTGATTTTTTCAACATGTTTTTAGACATTTAAAAATTCTTAATCATAAATCAAAAAGTTTATGAATGCAACTAATTAAATGAATCAAGAATTATCCAAGTCAATAAATGTAAAAAAAAGTCGTTAACGATAACTAAACACTAAACTATTGACGCAGCAGAAAACAGTAAATGAATACGACCAACGTCAATATTCCGTAAATGATTTACAATGAGAGAAACTCTCAGAAAACTCAAGGTTTATTATTCAAAAATCAATGGCTGCCACGGTCAGGGGCCTTACAATGGTAAAATAGGAATTGACGGAAGTCAATTCGGACTCGGGAATCAAGAGTTATGGCTAAAACAAAACTTTCCAAAAATGGAAAAAATGACGATTTCGGGGCCAAAACGATGGAATTTGGCCAAAAACTGGTGGACATCAGGGGCATAGCCGCTGACTTCATCCGCAAACAGCGAAACGCATTGACTCGGTGAATTTCGCGGCATTCCGACTCCGATGCCCCGGCTGCCGAAATTCAGTTGCCTTTGAATTTCGGGTGATCCCTCTTGAGCATGTATGCTTCCGCTACTTGTTCTACATCAACTATAAAAATAAAAAGATTGATGTAGATCAAGATATTTTATCTTACGATGCGAGTCATATACCTAGTTGTATTTAATAATTTTATTTCTTAAGAATAGGTCTTTTATTTAATTAAACCATTATTTGTGCAAATAAAGCATAAAAAAGTTATTAATAATAACCAAAGACTATACTGAAAAAAAAAAAAAAAAGAGAGAAAGAATGTAGATTAAGATATTTGATATTGCAACACAAACACACTATTGTGTTTACTAACTTTGTTTTTTTAGAATAATTTGTTATTTAATCAAATGATAATGAATAAAATCAAAGAAAGAAATATTATGTAAGGTTTCACATATTAAAAAAATATTATAATTTTATGTGGAAAAAAAGTAAGATAAAAATATTTAACTAGAGATTAAATTGAAAAATTGAGAGATGGATGTGGTGTAGATATTTGATCTTAAAACACGACTCATAGACTCAATTGCATTTAATAACATTGTTTTTTGGAACCGATATTTTATTTAATAAAACAATAATAAAAAACACACATAGAAAAACAATTGAGTAAAATTAAAAAGAAAACAAAATCTAAGTATGGCTACAAAGAAAGAGTACCTCCTAACATAAAATAAAAAATGATGAAATCTTATTCGTAAAATTAGTAAAAATTAAATCATATTTTATTAGAAATATCGTGAAAATTTATGAAAATAAAGAAAAAGCTAATAAAGCACAAAATTTCTACAAAACAAATGACCAAAAAAACAAATGAAAAACAAGCTCAGGTACGTTTGGGCTTAAAATGAATAAGCATGTGTGTTTGGGCTGCCTTAATTTTCTTTTATGAAGAAGTAGATGACCCTTCATCCACCCCTAAGTTTGTTGGAAAAAAAATATGTTAGCAGCAAGAAGGTTGTCTGAAATTTAAGCAAAGGTTTTTCTTTGCAAAACAATCTTGATTTTCTATCTATTTTTACCCAAAATACCCAGAAAACACCTTACATATGTTGTGATGTTGTGGTCACACAAATTAATTACCCTAGCTTAAATAAATAAGATAGTGTAGAGCAAGCAAGGGGTTGATCCTATGAGGAAGGTTTAATCTAGATTTTTATGTTATATGATATGCAATTAGGGGGGATTTTGAGGTTATCTAGGCTATAGCAGAACAAAACAATTAAGCTAAATCAAATAAATCAGAAAACTATCAAGAGAACAAACCTTGGTTTCAAGTAGATGTCCACCTATGGAAATCAGAACCAATCATTGAAATGATACATGCATCAATTTATATTCTAAATATTTATCTTTTCTTAACAGATTCGTCGTATAATTAACCCTAACCATCAAATAACCACAATGTCAGCACTAGGAATTTAATTCAATGGCAGCCATAATGACACGACCAAAAGATTGATGTCTTCTCCCAAGTGCAGGAGTGTCGAAGTAATAAATAACCCGACAAGACCGGGGTCGAACCACAGGGAGGTTTATTGTATAAATTATAGTTAACAACAACGCAATAACAACAACAATAATAGTAGTAATAATAATAATAATAATAAAGAAGAAGAAGTTGATGAGAACTTTGAGTTGCAAGATTAACGTAAGGATTAAACAATGATAACAACAAAAGTTAAGGTTAGAGGATCCACTAATGGTACGTCAAATAAGTATAGTATAAACTCTTACTAATCAACTGGAAACCACACACAAAGGAGGTTCCAATCGGATTATAAATTGTTAACATGATTACATTAGTTATCTTATTCGAATAATGCTAATACTTGTAAATGTT
>Ga0325410_1005190_pt1 | contig 14432 bp, 10 predicted proteins | sample PopdelMetagenome_16_FD_206182 | JGI IMG/M metagenome (GOLD analysis project Ga0325410, IMG submission 206182) | Populus deltoides microbial communities from Bellville, Georgia, United States - Xylem-PdIQD-R3 | ecosystem: Host-associated > Plants > Phyllosphere > Stem > Wood/Secondary xylem... | reverse complement strand
GAATTTATGCCTCTATGTGATAATTGTCTATAAAGCATGAATTTCACCATACTAATGCCATACTGGTTAATCAATTGTATTGTGCAAAAACTAGCTTTTAGTTATTTATGTCATTTCTACTAAAATAATTTGTAAATTTATTGAATTGAAGATTAAGTGAAATATATTCTGGAGTTCAAAACCATTATTATTCATGAAAGAAATAGAACAGACACTGCATTATGATTATTATTATTCATGTAAGAAAGTTTCACGCAAAAATTTCTTACTTGGCAAGATGCAGCAACTAGAATGTTTGGAGAATCTTCAGATAAGTCAGATAGAAGCAGGTGGCCAAACTTTCTTACCTGGCAAGATGCAGCAAAGCAACACGGAGAAATCAAGACAAACCAGAATAGGAACTCAAAATATGCACACTTCCTTTAAGATATTTGACACCAAGGTATTTTTCAATAAAAACTTAAACAGTGCAGTACTTGGGCTCCGAGATTGTGCTGGACAAGATCAGATAAATAGAATTTGCTATCATCCAAAACGGGAATGTATGCAACATCTTGCTGATGATTTCACTAAATTACCGTATACTTTTAAGGTATATCAAATAAGCATGAAAGATCATGCAAAAGAGAAGAATATATAGAATTTGCCAAAAAAAATAACTTCACTTATCTACAAAGAGAATAGCTAAATTCTCTTTATTATCCGATTCATGTTTTCATTATTACATTTATAGAGCATAAAAGACAAAAAAGAAGAAGCCATAACAAAATTGATGGCAAAGGACTTGTGTATTATCATTTTATTTTGTTTATTTCATGTGGATATATGGCTTCGAAATGGCAAATGAGTGGAACTCAATTTTGAACATATCTGGAAAACATAACATCCAGTTCTAAAATGTATAATTTCTAAACCCAAACATTTTACCGTTAAAAACAGCCTTATACTCAATTTAGTAGAAGATAATAATAAGAAGAGGAGGAGGAGGAGGAGGAGGAGGAGGAGGAACATCTGTAACTTAGTTCATTTGCTGGGATAGAAAAATCAAAGGAAGAAACTGGTTTGGAGAAGGGCTATGCATCCTAGGATTAAAATAAAGGAAGCAAGGAAACTTTTTCAAAGAATTTTTTCTTCTTGAACTAAAGCTTCCATTTCCTTAATTAGACAGAAGGAACCAAAGCTTCCATTACCTTTCCAGCCTTCTACTTACACCCTACCGAAGTGCGAGCAATTTCATCAATTTTCCACTTTTAATCAAATTGATGGTCTGCATCTACGCAGCACACCAAACAATCCACAAACAAAACATAAAAACAGAATAAAACATTGAATAATTGAAGACCCCATCAGATGAATAAACCACCATTAAATAGAACACATAACAGGACAAAATGAAAAACCCGTGACCTGATAGCAAGCAATTATTAAAAACCAGACAAAAAAAAAGCTTAGTAATAAATTCTTATCTTCTTCTCGCCAAGAACGCTCTGGTGAGTGGAGACAATTAGATTTAGATGCGCTGATGGTTTTTTAATCTACTTGGTCGCTGGTAATTTAGGGAAAGGGGAAAGGGTAAAGCAGACAAGGGGATGGGTGGAGACTGGAGACGTGGACAGGGGAAAGGGTAAAGCAGAAAAGGGCATTTGTTTTTCATTTCAGCAGAAATCGGGAAATCGGACAGGTTTTTATGTTTTTTACGAGTTGATCCGATTTTATACGAGTTTGACCAGGTTTGACCGATTTTACTGGTTTTCGAGTTTTAAACTTGATTTTACATGTTTTACGCCTTTTAACTTGTAACATCATACGATTTTACGAGTTAAAACTCGTTTTTAACAACCATGGTTACAACTGTTATAAGGAGACTACACTAGATGAGATGCAAGGAAACTATCACCGATCAACAACTTGAACTGTATTGTAAATATGGTGAAGAAATTGATGACTCGTGTTTAGAATATTGATAAGGTTGCATTTTTTACCTTTGGCTAGAGATGTGGTTGAAGAGGAAGACCGATGTACCTTTTCTTTTTCTTGTATTCCTTTTCCAAAATAATGAAATGAACTTTTCAATATTAATGAAAAAGGGCTTTGATCTACCTTTTATAAAATTTGTCTCTTAGTAAGTGCGATTGAAGCAACGACTTGAGTAAAATTACTCTTAACAGAAATGTGACAAAATAATTCATGCCTGTTATGCAAACAAAGTGGTTCTCATCAATCATTCTTAGTAAGACTAAATCCATATCTAATATACATTGACATATGCATCATGATCATACATTTAATATTGCATTCGCTTATAAATTATCACATGCATTACATATTGTGAAACATAGATCCCCCACCTAAAGTCTACTACACCTAACTGAGAGAGAATTAAGAACAAAGAGAGAGCTCATTTGGAATCACATTATCAGAGAGAGTTAAAATTTATAAAGAATGAAGTTTCTTGAATGACCAATCTACTTTAGTAACTCTTAAGGTCCAAGAATAGGGAGGGAACATTTGCATAACCTCATATGGAAGCACCACCAGCTCATGTTCCTCATACACCTCAAAACTTAAAGGTAAATTTAGTAACTTAGCAGGATTTTGTCCCTATCACTCCCGTCTAGTCAGCTCAAACTCGGGTTACTATAGATTTGATAGCTTAAGGACCCTCTAATGATAGATCTACTGGTCCCATGAACTACAATAAGTGGGCTACTCTAGAAGAGAGATTAAGAATAATTGAAGGAAGTGATTTGTTTGACCCTAAATGAGCAGCTGAGTATGCTTGGTGCCAAACATTTTGGTGTTGAAGGGATTCAGAGTGTCAAACTTCATCAACTATACCAGATTAGAATGCCCAAACACCCATCTCCGGATGTACTGCAACAAGATGACTAAAGTGATCTACAATGAGCAAATGCTAATCTATTTCTTTTAGGATAGTCTCACAGGGCTAGCACTGAGTTGGTATGTGAGATTGGACAATACCAGGATTAAGAAATGGAAAGACTTGACCGATGTCTTTCTAAAGCTGTACAAATTCAATATGGAAATTGTCTTGATAGAACTAGCATAATGACCATGAAGAAGGGAAGTCAAGAGTCAGTAAAGGCATATGTTCAAAGATGAAGAGATGAAACTACAAATGTTTAACCTTCTTTGATAGAAACGAATATGATAACTTTGTTTGCCAATACCTTCAAATCTTCTTATTATGAACATTTGATGGGTAGCTTGTCTAAGCATTTCTATGATTTTGTACATATTACTGAAAGGATAGAGCAAGGGATTATTAATTATTTAAATGATTATATTTGAATGTTGTACATTTTAGGACATTTTCACTCGCGCTAGGCATAATCTTATCTTATCTCACTTTTGATTATATAGACTAAGTATGTTGTGTATATCTTGGGTTTATAGTGTATTCGTTGAACTTTGGATTATCGATTGTACAAATATAATTGATACTCTTTATATTTGTGTTCCTATAAATTCACATACCCATGTTGGTTTTTATTTTCCTTTAAAACTCTCATAATTGCTATTATGTAATATCGTATGGATTAATGTGATTTGATAAGTATATTTGATGTGATTGATATTTAAGATGATTGGATTGGAAATTAAAAGCGTGAATAGAAATGAAACAGATTTTAGTTAATAATTTAAGATTAATTTTCAGGTATAAGAGAGAATTTGCTGGAAATAAATTATAGGAGAGCTTAAAACGTGTATTTAAAAGCTGTTGCATTGGTTTGTCATTACAGCGAGTCTTGTTATAGCAGACTTACAAAGAAGAAAAAACATACAGCAAAGCAAAAAATCATGAACACTAGAAGTTACTAAGCAGAAGAAAAATAAGATTAACCTTGAAAAAACTGTGACAAGGTGGCATTACAAGGCTCTTCATGGAGCAAGAAGTAGGGAACAATGCCCTTTTTCTTCCAGAGTTGGAAACACAAAAACAAAAAGTACAAGATACTAGAATTATATAAATAGCATTTTCTCCCCCGTCCAGAGAAGTTCTCAACTATTCAGGTCTATCTGGCTTTTCTCGAGGGTTTGTCATTGAACTTCAGGCCTTTCCTTCTCAGGTAACAAAGTTATTTCAGGATTTTTACACTGTATAATGTTGCTGGATGGTATCAATATCCAAACCCTTGAGTTTAACAACCGATTCAACATGCCCCTTAAGTGTGTGAAGCTCCCGGAGCCTATTCATGATAGAGAAATTCTCTTAGTAAGCTGATTAATGACTGAAAACTTCAAGACCGAATCGATTTAGATTATATATCAAGCAATAAAACATTACAATATTCTCTACCAGTGATACAAACAAAAATCAAAAGACTAATGCCATACCTTGCAACCTCTGCTCGTCTCTTAGCCTGCTCAGCGATTTCAGACAACTCCCTATAGCCGCTCTTTTCATTGAAGACACCAGCAGTCTCTGGTGGTTGGAGCCCATGCAAGGTCCTTTGTGCAAGAGCCCACTGAGCTTCTCTCTCCTCTTTACCATAATCTTTCTTCGTGGTAAAGGCGGTCTGTCACAAGAGGAAAAATTGTGTGCCCCATTTCAGTTCCACCTACTAAATAATACATGTTCAAGTACCTGGAAAGATCAGTGTTCGGGAAAAATAATGTACCTTGTTCTCTAGCAAATTGAGCCAAGCCTTTCCACTTAGGATGTAGCGGATGGCAAACTTCATCATATCAAGTGGGAAATAGAAAACAATACTGTAAATCCAGATTACACCAGCCCATCCCCAGCCAATTCCCTTGATCCTTGCAAAACCCCAGTTGGCATAAACGGCAATCACAGTTGCAACCTGATGAAAACCAGTGTTCGTTAGATTATTTCTGAAGGAACTCTTCACCTCCAAACCACATCAAGGAGGAAGCAAATATTACCAGCTGTGCAATCATGAAAGCAGACACCAGTAGCAGACCAGGTCGTTCAATAAAGGACCAGCTGCGAGAACGAGTCACGAAAATGAGAGCTTGGCTCACAATACTAACTTGAAGGTATAAAGCACCCATCATTTCTTCATCATTTTTCCTTAACGATCTGACACCAAATTTTTCCTGCATGTGTGGAACGTGAAAATGCTCATTGGTATCCACCAAACAGCACTATTCTGCAACTCAATATAAGTTTGCAAGTCAAAATGAGGCGTCTGTTACCGAAAAGAAATCAGTATCATGCACTGCCCAGAAGAATATCACAGTCATCAATGCCAGGTAACCACCAAGTACGATTCCAGTGGCAAATATCTCTTTTAGTTTCCAGCTATCAGGTAAGGGTGACGGCTTAACTCTATCCTTTGAGATCGTCATAATTGTACCTACGAAACATGGTAAGTCAATACTCAAAACTACCATGCCGTCTTGGCCTACATAAAAAGTAATAATAATTTTAAAACCATGCTCATCACTACTCACCATCATTTAGAATGGCAATAATCAAAACCATGAAAGGAGAGAAGTCGTATTTCCATATCAGAGCAATAAGCATGAACCCAAACTGCCAAATTCGAATTTAATGTCAGAAAGGAGGAGTGCCGTGTTTATAATAGAAAACCACATTTATACGTTCGAATGAAACTGCTAGTGGTTACTTACCACAATACGGATTGTGATGGAAACTGCATAGATCTGCAATAGTGAAGGTATTTAAGCCACTAATTGTTAAAATGGAAATAGAATTTAAAGGGAAGAAAACTTGTGAGCTTGGTCAAGAAAATAAGAAGCATGCACAACTAACAGTGTAGTTCTTCATCCTTTGGAAAATAGCTCTACTGGTCAGCACAGCACTTATAATGACACTCAATCCAGGCTCTGTTAGAACAATGTCAGAAGCACTTCTTGCAGCATCTGTAGCATCAGCAACAGCAATTCCAATATCTGCCTTCTTCAATGCAGGTGCATCATTAACACCATCACCAGTCATTCCGACAATGTGCTTCCTTTCTTGCAATTTCTTCACGATTTCATATTTGTGCTCTATAAAGAAAATGGATTTAGTTAGATAAAATAATCTATCTAACCGAATCGACACCCACAGGTGCCGAGTATTTTTGTCATAGGTGGCATAACGAAAGCACCCACCTGGAAACACGCCAGCAAACCCATCTGCCCTCTCAATCAACTCTTCAACAGGAAGAGTAGCTATGCTTGCATCCTTATCCTGACCAAGTAAAGAAGCTGAAGGGTACATGTTTGTTCCCATTCCAAGCCTTCGTCCTGTCTCCTTTGCAATAGCAAGCTGATCACCTGGATATTAAAATCACCATAAAGTAAGCAACAACAAAAAATAAATAAATAATCACCATTGCATTCACTAAAGAGATTATCAAATAACAAAAAATTACCAGTAATCATCTTGACATTTACGCCGAGATTGAGAGCTCTACGGATGGTCTCAGCACTGTCATGTCTTGGAGGATCAAAGAGGTTCAACAAGCCAACAAACTCCCATGGACCACCCGGACTTTCCTTACTTTTCTCAGGCACTTGCTGCATCCAAACCACAGTACCAGTAATAAGAGGATATTTTTGCCAAAAATAATGAAGGGAAAGCAAAGGAACGCTGCAGAATATCAATGCAAGGCATTAAAACCTGTCTAGCAACAGCCAATGACCGAAGCCCTCTTTCAGCAAACTTATCAATACAAGAATGAACCTTCTTCTTAACATCTTCCCTGCAATTGCATAGGGCGAGGATCTATTCACAGAAAAAATTAGTTTGAACAAGATAACTCACTCATCTTTTTCGAGTGTTACACCAAAAGGTGGTATGAAATCTGAAGTAGCAACAAGTTACCTGCTCAGGGGCACCTTTACTTGCTCTATGCCAGTTTCCAGCAGCATCAATGTAGGTTAAAGCAGTCCTCTTGTCTACAGGATTGAATGGAAGGAAGTGTACCTCTCTTATACCAGCCCTTGCCTGCATACATATACAAGAGATAAAGGCTCGCGTTCATTACTTGATGTCTTAAAATATGCAAAGCAGGCATTGTACCTCCTTTGGATCAGCAAGCATTCCAACCATGGCAGCATCAATGGCATCTTGATTTTCAACTCTAGAGGCCCTGGCAGCAAGCAGGATGACATAATCTTTGTCCACACCCTTTGCAAAAACCTCAATCAAGTTTTTGTCAATGCTCAGTTTGTTGAGGGTTAGAGTCCCAGTTTTGTCACTGCAGAGTACATCCATACCTGCCATCTCTTCAATGGCAGTCATACGCTTAGTGATGGCACCTTGTTGGGACAGCTTGTGGGATCCAATAGCCATCGTCACCGACAAGACCGTTGGCATAGCAATGGGGATGCCTCCAATCAAGAGAACCAAAAGATTGTCAATTCCATCTCTGTACTTGCGGTGCTGAATCGGGTACATGACTATGATCTCAATAACCATTCCAACTGCTATGGAACAAATACAGAAGTTCCCAATAGCAGTAAGAACCTTTTGGAAGTGGCCAACTTGGTTGGTGTTGTCCACCAGATGCGCAGCCTTTCCGAAGAAGGTGTGAACACCAGTAGCAATAACAACAGCCTCAATCTCTCCTTGTTTACAAGTGGAGCCTGAGAAAACTTCATCGCCTGGATGCTTAGTTACTGGAAGTGACTCCCCGGTGAGAGCAGATTGATCAACCTTTAAAGGATCACCCTCAAGAAGACGGGCATCAGCAGGGATGATATCTCCCAATTTGACACTAATGATGTCTCCGGGAACCAGAATTGCAGCATCCTCCTCAGTCCACTTTCCATCCCTAAGAACCTACACCAGCATGGAATGAAAATAAAGTATAAAATTAATTATAAATAGTTAACATTAATTTTTAAGCAAGTGTTTAACCACTTTTATATTCTTCTCTTTTTCTATCATAATGGCAGTATGCCAGCATCTAACATTTATCATCAGTAGATTATATATGTTGTTTCTTCTTATTTACTTGTATCGAAGCAGGGCACTGACTTTTTAAAAAAATAAAAAAACTCGATACCTAGTCCACTATAAACCAGTATAAATGACAATTTAGAGGCTTATCCAAGTCATCAGATTTCACACATCATAAAACACACAAGCTGATGAAAATATCTTACAATTTATACATATGTATATGAACAGAGTGCCTTAGCCAATCTGCAAATAGCCAACTAAATGTGCTACACAGTTTCTTGAATTACCTTGGTTTTAGGAGCCAGGCCAGCCATAAGTGCAGCAGCAGCATTTCCCGCATTGTTTTCTTCAATGAAACTAATGGTAGAGTTGATCACAAGCAAGCAGGTGATACCGACAAAGTCTTGCCAATCTGGGGGCCTTCCATCGCCATTCGCCAATGCAATAGCCATGATAGCTGCAGCTTCCATAACCCATGATAGAGGATTCCACATGAACCCCAAGAACTTGAGAAATTTGCTTTCCTGTTCATTGAAATACTTGTCATTAGTCCACAAATCAGCAAACAACATAACATAATAACTTCCATGTACATGCCAAGGTATCATTAGGGACCTTCTTCTCTTCCAATTTGTTGGGGCCAAAGATTTGAAGCCGGTTGGCTCCTTCCTCCGAGGTCAAACCTTCTTTTGTACATTTCAATTGCTCAAACACTTCCTCAACCGGAATCTTTTCCTGTTAACAAAAACCAATTTCACAACACTGCAATTATAAGTATCCCCGGTGACCCGATATTAAATCTTGAATTTCACTTTTTAACCATTGTATTTTTATAACAATTTGGATTAACTTTTGTACCTATTAATTATTTCAATCGAGAAATGACCGTTAAAACAACCCTATTATTTTACAGCGAGTATCATTTTTTCAAGTCTTGGAATTACAAAAGACACCGAGAAAAGGTTGCTCTCGCATAAGGGACAGCCCCCACTTCGTGCGATTCCGATTGGTACGTGAACGGAAGCGCAGCACGAATCTCTCAAATAGAAGATGTAAGGTCTACGGTGCAAATTCCAAGAAAAGAAGGGTCAAACTTGTCAAATCAACAGAATCATTAAATATTTGGTGAATCCAAGAAATAAACCCAGTGGTCATAGTGACAGTACGGTTTGAACGTGTGTGAGAGAGAGAGAGAGAGACTAAAAATTCCACGGGAAAAGGTAAAGGACCACGGACAGGTACTAAAAAATCCAAAAGAGCAGAACAAAAGGCTGAGAGATGCTTTTTCTTTGTTTAGGGATCTTTAATTGATAACAAATATAAAAAAACATAGCCTCCTCATTTTTATCTTTCTTTCTTTAGTTGTCTTCGTATGTGAGAAAAAAATACCCAAAAATACGATAGCTTTTTTCCCAAAAAAAAAAAAAGAGAAACGAAATGGGAAAAAGTGAAGAATTTTAAGGGTCCTTTTCAAGTTCATAAGAGCTCAAACTCAAAAGGTCGAATTTATTCTTAGGCCCAAGTGGACCTAATAAAAGATATATTTACATTTTTTCCATTCTTTTATCAATCTTTCCAGTTATTTTTTTTAATTCAACAATCAAAAGAAGGATTTCAAAGAACATACTAAATGAAAAGAGTTCTAACACACGAGGTTGAAAAAATTTCCATCTCGATCTGAACATAACTGGAAATGGGGCGAAACTAGGATTCTATTCAGCTATATATGATCATCATAGAGATCTCAACAATCACATGCACAGCAAAAGTATACCATTCAATGTTTTTCTAGCAAATAGCAGCAGCAGAAAATGTAAACAGCATAAAGAGAAAGTAGTGCTGAGGAAAAAAAACACCATACTAGATCAACGTTCTCATTCTTGATCTCCTCGAGACTAAAGGCCTTTGCCATCTTTCCACTCTAGCCCCCGGAAACCACAACGCAGAGCCAAAAATCTCTCCCTCTCTCTCAATCGGTTTTTGGTAACAGGATTATGTATAACTCAAAATGGAAGAAGAAGAGGAAGGGAAATGAAGGTAAAGGCCATTCAATGAGACCTTGCCTATCCCAAGAAAAGGGCCAGAGATCAAGAGAGAGCGTGCAGAGATAATTAAGACGAGGCTTCTTTCAAGCCCCTCTTACCTCTCCTTTTATAGACGTCGAATGGACATGTTTTTACTTTTTACTTCCTCCCCCTCTCTCTTAAACCCTACAAAAGTAGGACCCACATTCACAATTAGGAAGTAGGAGTAGTTTTAAGGATCTCTCTCTCTCTCTTCTAAGCGGTGACTGGTCGGGGTTGGTTGTGTTGTCTTGGGATTCCATAACCTGTCCTTTCCTGGGGGAATGTAATCTGGACATTGTAGAGTGCTACTTTACTAGGTTACCTGAAACGTTAAGATTCTCAGCATTTATTCTCATGAATAAATAGAATTTCCTTTATAATAATTTGATATTCATCCACTTTAATTAGGGTTACTAAGATCATCAATCATCTTCTTCCACAAATCTTGCTGTTGTTGCTGGCATGCATGTCCTTCGCTGATTCTCAAGAACAAACAAAAAAGATTAATTTTTGAATAATCTTGATAGATGGAATGAAATAAACATTATCTTAGGACTTTATGCCTCGACCAAGTGATTTTTAAATCATCATGTGTTACTCAAAGAATTAATATATTAATTAATTAATTAATTTTAAGAAATTCATAGCCACACCAAGCTCCAACCTAAGGGTACAAAACTAATAAAGAGTGTTTGAAAACCCAGTCCAACCCACGTTTTAAAAATAAATAATTTTTTTTACTAAAAATTAATATATTTTTTTTTATGTTTTGGATTGTTTTAATATGCTGATCTTAAAATTAATTTTTAAAAAATAAAAAAATTATTTTGATGCATTTCGGCATGAAAAATACTTTAAAAAACAACTGCAACCACTCTCCCAAATATACCTTAGTAAAATTTTGAAGTTAAATTAACACTTTCTCGAGTGAAAACTTGAATATGAATTCTTACAGTAAAATAAAGGTTTTAAATTTAGAATTTGAGTTAAAATATCAAATTTTGATAATAATTAAATTTTAAAGAGATATTGTGAATCTAATATTCATTATTTCTAAACTATATATATGTGAAATATGTATATTACGGATTTTATATGCTTTAATATACCCACTTCCTTTATTTGTTTGAAATGACTAATTCAAAGAGATTTATTTTCGATCGTTTCATTCAAGAGAATGGAGGAAGATTTTAAACTAACTTATTTCAACAAGTGATCAAAAACGCAGAAAAAAAAAAATACTATAATGGAGGGTTTTTATCTAGATTTACTTTGTACTGTTTTAGCTTTTTTTTTTATTATTATTATTAGAGCCTCATTGATTGAACCCTCTGTTCTTTATTTTATTTTTTAAAAGTCCTCGACATGGTAAATTAACACGTATAAGATATTTTATCGTAGAAGATATCTAGATTAGCTAAAGGGTAAAAATTTAAAATAAAATGTGGTAATAAAGTTTTATTGTAACTAAAAAACTTAACTGAAGTTCAGTGTTCTAGATAACAATTACTATAATAAAAATAAATATTATTCTAAACAATATCATCTAAAATAATTTACATTGTACTTCTAATAATAACAAAATATATATCTGCTCTTGCTGAAATTGATTTAATTTAGTATAAGAAAAATTAAAAATTTAGAATCTTTTCAGGTATAAAGGAGATTCTGCTGGAATTTCAGTGCAAATAAAACTTATAAAGAAAAATTTGTTGAATTTACTGTTAAGTATATCTAATTTGTCATCAAATTAAAAAGTGTATTTAAAAGTTGTGCTGTTGCATTGGTTTGTCATTGCAGCGAGTCTTTTTATAGCAGACTTACATTAATGAAGAAAAAAACATGCAGCAAAGCAAAGAAACATGAACACTAGAAGTTAATTAGCAGAAGAAAAATAAGATTAACCTTGAAAAAGCTGTGACAAGGTGGCATTACAAGGCTGTTCATGGAGCAAGAAGTAGGGGAACAGTGCCCTTTTTCTTCCAGAGTTGAAAACACAAAAACAAAAGGTACAAGATACTAGAATTATATAAATAGCATTTTCTCCCCCGTCTAGAGAAGTTCTCAACTATTCAGGTCTATCTGCTTTTCTCGAGGGTTTGTCGTTAAACTAAAAAGATGAATTAAAATATAAAAATATAAAATAAAAAGTGACCACCTTATTTTGTAGCAACTAACAAAATTTAACTGAACTTCAAAGTTCTAGATAACAAGCATAAACATCACCCTAAAACATTTCATCTAAGATAATTTTCATCCTACTAATTATTATACATATATGCTCCTGTTGAAATTGGCCTAAATTGGTATATTTATATTTGGTAAAATGCCATTAATCTTAAAGAAGTGATTTGGGAATTGAGCCTCGCTACAAGGCGTAATTCTCACTTTAAAAAATACGGGATTTGAATTTGAAATAATGAAAAACAAAAAATTAGGTTTTGAGCCTGTTTCTTGAGATATATTCAAAATGGGTCAAATTATCAAAACTCATACCTAATACATCTTTTGAGGTTATGTTGACCCAATCTAATTTCACTTGCAATGATAAAACAATAACCTAGTTAAATAAAAAAATCCAAAAATATAAACATTTGGTATTAACAAAAAAAAAAATATTTACAAACAAAAGGTCTATTTTTTTATTAAAAAATTATTACTACGAGTGACTCCACCAGTGCAATCATGATTTCTTCTATGAAAAAAAATTAATAAAAAAATAGACATTTCAACTCAACCTGATTTCACTTACAATGATGGAACAATATCCTTATCACTTAAAAAATTTCAAAAATATACACATTGGCATAAATAAAAAAAAAATATTAACAAATAAAGATAATTTTTTAAAAAAAATATTGTCACCACAAGAGTAACGATCATGATTTATTGTATGAAAGAAAATTGAATAAAAAAGGACCTTTCAACTGACAGACAACTCACAGATTGAATTCATATTTTAAAACAAATAATATATATGTATAATTTTGAAAACAAATGACTTTTCTCAACTTTGGAAAGGTAGGACCCGTTGACTAATCATACTACCCGTGAACTGAACATAAATCACAAAAAAAAAGATATATATATATATATATATATATATGAGCAACTTTCTTTTTCTTTAAACAAAGCTTATTACAAAAAATTTAACTAAAATTACAAATTATGTGTTTGCTTGTAATGTGAAAAGAAAACAATATGATGTGTGTGTGGATGATACATACAACATAAATATGAATACGATTTAAAAATTAAATCTAAAGTATCTTTACCCAAATTGATAAAACTCTAAAATAAGATTTTATTACCAAAAGGAAATCAAATGGGTTAACAGTATTATATAATTGAACAGTTAGGCCCGTGATTATTTTTTGTCTCTGTTGACAAGCATAAAATTAAAATATCGTAGAATGCATATCTCTCTCCTCTGCAAACCTTTTTCTTCTTCCTCTAACAGCCTACTCCTGCCACCATTCTCTCATCCGACGTCTACTAAGCCACCCATTGAAACACCTCATCACGTCCAAGACCCCCACGCCAGGCAGCTTCCTCCATCCCTGCCTTGCATCAACTTTCCCGTGTTACCTGCTTTGGTCGCTGCATGTAGAATTCATTTTGCATGCAGCGACCAAAATAATTAACTTCCCACCTTAGATCGGACCAGTTCTGGCTCAGCCTAAATATATGGGTCGGATTTGTCCCAACCCCAAAAAAAGAGAAAGAAAAAATATGTTGGGTTGAGATTGGCCCAACCATTTTGGGCCGATATCGGCCCACCATTTTCTGGGTCTATGCTTGACTCACTACACCATTAACCAGTTTTACCGATAAACTAATTCCGTTGATGCCAGCAATGAAATCCGTCGGTGAAATAATCACCGACGGCCTCATCGACGAAACACGTTCGTCGGTATACCAGTCGTTGGTAACTCCCATTTCCGTCGCTAAGTCTGTTGCAAATAAAAAAAACACCTATCGACGGAACACCGACGGTCTTACAGACGGATACGCGCGCGCCAAAAAAAAGGTTTCCCGCGGGAACATTACCGACGGAATAAATCCATCTGCAATTTCAATGGTAAGTACCAACGGCATTACCGACATATATTCCGTCGGTAATTATGGCATGACTGGTAATTGTTTGGCAACTCTCTGTGAAATACCGACGGACAGTATCCGTCGGTAAATCCGTCTGTATTTAATCACTGACGGATATATTCCGTCGGTAATTATGACATGGCTGGTAATTGTTTGGCAACTCTCTGTGAAATACCGACGGATATTATCCGTTGGTATATATTTAAAATATATAAAAAAAATAATTTATTAATGGTAAAAACCTTAATAAACAAATAAAAATGGATTAAACATTAAAAATATAAAAGTAATGTTAAATAATATTCATTACAAATTTAATGTGTTTAAAAAACAAAATTAAACTAGAATAGCGGCGGAGCTGG
>Ga0325410_1005188_pt1 | contig 14433 bp, 9 predicted proteins | sample PopdelMetagenome_16_FD_206182 | JGI IMG/M metagenome (GOLD analysis project Ga0325410, IMG submission 206182) | Populus deltoides microbial communities from Bellville, Georgia, United States - Xylem-PdIQD-R3 | ecosystem: Host-associated > Plants > Phyllosphere > Stem > Wood/Secondary xylem... | reverse complement strand
ATCTTGTCTGTCTTCAGGATATCAAAAAGAAGTTGTTCTTGCAGTTTGACATGACCATTTGGCTGCTGTGAAATTTCTCGAACATTGGCAAGAAAACATTTCCCATCAAAACTATGAAACAACTCATAATACATGGCCTTGGCAATGGTTGTTTTCCCTATGCCTCCCATTCCACATATTCCTACAATGCAGACCTCGTTTGATCCAGCATTTAATAAAAAGTTCAATTGTTGCACACGAGAGTTTATCCCGACTGGATAGAAGGCTATGAACAAGTATGTGCTGCTCAGTTCCCTGGAAATCTCCCCAACAATTTTCTTTATAAATTTTGCTTCATGCCTGCAAATAATTGTCAACAAAATTGTGAATAAGTCAAGCATAATTATACAAACAAAATAGTGAAAATTTCAGTAATTTCAATAATTTAAATGGTTCGAAACTTATTATTATTATTATTATTATTATATTAAAACTTATTAAATTTTGTTTTAAAGGATAATTTAATTATTTTATTGTATTTTTAAAATATTAAAAGATCAAGTTTTTCCTAATCAATATGGTAATAATCATTGAACCTTACAAAAAGATCATATTACCCTAAAATAATTAGGCATTGATTTATTTTTTTAAATTATAATATACAATGTTTAATCCATAATGTTTTTTGTGCGCATCTAAAATGAAGCACCAAGCTCTTTTAAGTTTTTTTTTTTTTCAATTAGATTAGTATCATATCATTAAAGAAAACACATAGAAACATAATTGATTTGAAGAAAAATAGATATAAAATAAATCTATATGATAATTTTGAAATGAATTTTATCTACCATTAAAACAGAAAGGACATGAAGATGTCCATTCCATCCCTACAATCTGTATCTTTTATGTTCCAAAACAGTAGCCATTTACTGCTCTATTACTTGTTTTACAAATTTCCCTTTTTGTTAGTTATTATTTAGAATCATTTGCTTCAGTGGATGGAGAAAGAGTTGGTCATATTACGAAAACGCATTGATTTAACGAGTGAGAAGGGATGGAGAGGAGAATTACATTTCATGGTGTATTCGCGTCAGCTCTGGTAACATACTCCATCGTCTTCAGATCTCCTTTTTTGAACCTCTGTGTTAACTTCGCTGTGATTATATTGAAAAATTCTCTCGCCCTCTTCAATGGCTAAAACTTAGTTCTTGGCTCACACACAAACCCAATATTCTGAATTTTTTATACAAGTTATATATCTAACTTTTGCCAAAATATTACCCCTTTTTTTGTTAATTTAGCGGGCATTTTTTTTTCTTTTATTTGTCTTCATTAGTATGCATTCTCTGCATGATAGATCTTGTAAAGCATGGATAAGGTTCCTCAATTTTTAAAGTCTTACAGCCCTAAACTACAGGGAATTAAAGGAGGGTTTTCAGGTCCTAATATTAGAGCCTTTAACTATAGAGAATTGCAGAGAAACCTGTTAAGGTCTTTATTACATTGATTTTCTTTTGAAAAATAGCCTATATGGTTGCAACGTTTTAATTAGTAAAATTCAAATTAAATTGAAAATCATAATTTAACTAGGAATAAGAATAAAAAAAACAACAAAAATAAAGAAAAAAAAATCAAAGCAATAGCTTTCATGACTAGTTTGGAGCTAAAAAATCGAAAATAGATGATAGGTATAATGTTGGATTAAAAGTTATGCTTATTTTGATAGATTGTGCATCGGTTGGTGGCTTTGCATGCTGTTAATCAGATGGAGTCAGCGGATCACCAGTAATTATGCCAAAAAAAAAAGTCAACAATGCTCATGATTGAAACTGCCAGATGAGAAAAAGAATGATACAGCACTCTATACACCAGAATCCAAGGCAATTTTTTAAATTTCAGTTCCACAGGACCTGTGGTCCAAGTACAGCATGCTTTCAGTATATATAGTAGTGTATAAACTGTGACTCTGTCCATCATTACAGAAGCTGTAATGCCTGTATATGCAGCCAGGTTTAGCCCAAATGCATAAGGACAACATGGCTTTCCCAGTCTATAAATTGCTAGAATTTTCCTGTCACTCAATATCATGTATATCATTCAATAAGTTATCTGAGCACATCAACTTCACTATTAACATCCGATCGTTTCTCCTTGTCATCCCATAAGCCAATGGTAGAACCAAAGAAAGAATGCTTTTTAAGTTTTGACAGTAACAAGTCCAGGCTTTCCCTTGTATCTGAGCACATCAACTCTGTCAATCTTATCCAATTCTTCCTCCTTGTCAATACCAATATCACTGATGGGAAGCACAGAAGGAACACTTTTGACAGTAGCTGAGTCCTCGCTTTTCCTTCTAGGGGAATTGTTGTTAGTCGTGCTCAGCCCACCATCTTCTCTCAACTTGGTATCCACTGAGTTGATGTCCTGGCTCTTACTATTTTCTTCTATCTGGTTTTCCTCACTTGCATCCTGCAATATTTTTTGGTCTTCGGTCATTGTTGGTGGTGGTGCATTGGACGTTACAGCGTCAGGCAAGTCAGCTGCATTGGGTGACTCTTGCTCTTGTTTCTGATTTGACTTCTGACCCTGTGTGCCAATTGCAGACTTGGCATGAGATTTTATGCTAACACCACTAGAAACACTCTTGGTTTTGCTGACAAGATGGTGAAGCCATAATAGTTGTTCAAGAATATAGGCTTCTGTTTTCTCCTTGTCCGCATGGTGGAGTGTTTCAATCTGGATTATATCAGCTGCTCCAGCAGCAGGTTTTCTGTTGGCCTCAGACCTGGACATACCACGACCAAATCTTCTTATACTCAGGCCATTCAGCTTACTTGTTGTTAACAAAATAAATTGCAAAAATGAAATTCTTAAAAACAATTGGAAGAAAGCAATGGACTCACCCGGAACTTGCCCACTCTCCAACCCAACCAAAACCATGATGCACTCTGTTCCGAATCAATTAAAATTCATAGAAAAATGTTAACAATTAGGCAATGAGACATTGAAAATTAAGTATTTAAAGCAGGAAAAGTTTCTGTTTTTGGGGAGGGAAAATAATGGCATTACATACTTGGCTGTGTTAGTGGACATTGGAACCAGCCATTGCAGTGTCTTCTCCATCGTATCTTTAATTTCTGTGATGGTAAGCTGGACATACAAATCACAATGAAGTAAACAACTAGAGCATCCGCATGGATGTGAAAATAAAAGACTTTCTACCCTCTCTTCTTTGAGGTGAAAAAGTAGTACCTCATCTTTGACATTAAACGATTGCAGTTTGGAACGTAGAGCTGATTTTACACCAGGTGGCAAGCTCTGGTACAATGTGTCCTTACCATTTGGAGGCATGGAGCCCGATCGTGCCACCTGAGAGCATCTATTATTAGAAGGCCTTGAACCAGTATTATAAGAATATGATTGCATACAAGATTGAGAAGAGTGTAATGAAGCAGAGAACTCGATTTTTTAATGCATGCGAGCTTAAACAGTGAAATCAAGTGAGGTTCAGGCAAGGAAACTGAGAAGCAGCTAAAAAAAAGTATGGTAATCCAACAAAATTGAAGTCAAGTTCAAGTCATTCAGTTTGGCAGGGGCATTGAAAGTCCTCAACTCAGTCTGTGTCAGAGCGAAACAGTAGGTTGTGCATCCCAAACAGTTAATGTCACATAGCAACCAATCTTGATGACGGATTGTAAAACTAATAATTTCAAACTTTGAAGATGATTGTAAGACAAACATGATGGAAGTAGATGGCACTTACAAGATTATCAATTTGCATAACTACATTTGCATAATGTAAAGAAAGACCGGCAGGTCCCAATCTTGGATTATTGCTAACAGATTCTTCATCTTGTATGGAATCATCTGCAGTATACATCTGAATGCCATCAGAACAATTTTAATACATGAAATCAAGTTAGACAAGAGCTCCTTTGAGCAAAGAATGGAAAGTTAAATATGCAGAAGCATGAATCCAAGAGGAAAATCCAGGGGCCAGTTTAGTTGGAAGAATAACTTTTCTATTCCATCTTCATTTTTTAACTCCATGTATAATGCTGTTTTTCCTTATTCAATGTGGTTTCAAAGGTTCTGATTGTGGTTATTGGTTTTACTTGTTTCGAAAAATAAAAAATAAAAAATAAAAAAACAAGTTTCTACTTCTGTTATTAAAATATTGAACAAAAGAAAATGATTACAGTAAATTATACCAAATGACTGTATGTGTTCAATGGTTAAGAGTGGCAACCTATTCCCCACTGTGAATGTGTGTAAGAAAGTGCATCCATAAAAAAATTTCAAATCATAAAGGTTATTTTTGTTAATTGAAAAGCATTATTAGTAGATCATTTGGATTTAAAACAGAAAACACAGGGGAAAGTATATTTTCTCAAAAAATACAGTGAAAGTTGATAATGACAAGGATTACCGTCCTTCTTTTCCCCTTCCCGTTCTCAGTAGAATGTGTCCCCATTTTCATGCCATGGAAATTTGGAAAATTCCACTTACATGTTCATGGAACTAAACATGAGAGTTATAACAGAGAAGCTGGTGACAAAATTTCAGACTAAAGAAACAATTTTTGAGAGAAGTATTTAGACTATCAAAAAAAATTCTTCCGAGTTAAGGTTTTAGGTTAGATAATTTTCCCTGCAATTGAAAGTTAAAACTAAGACTAAAAAGGGACAACACTAGAAGGAGCGATTTTCACACATCCAGCTTGCATGCTTTGAAGATGGAAGGAAAACATGCACTTGGGGAGCATAATTACAATGTGGTAAAGACCTTGATCAAACACATACCACCACTACCAAAGGCATTGCCGATCTCGAGGATTAAGAAATGGATGATATCTACAAGCTTCTCCATCACCTGTATAAGATAATTTGGTCACTACAAGAAATATTCTAGTGATTGAGATTCTATTTACTCAATTAACAAACTTGATAGATAATCGATACTGTTTGTGCTAAATAAAAAAAAATCACAATCTCAATAATTTGCAGTTGCAAAAAGAAGCAAAAACATCAGTATTGCTACCTCTTCCAAACTTCTAGACCAAAGTGATTTCTTCTTTACGTTTCGTATTCGCTTTTTTTGGCTTTTTATTTCTGCCTTTAACATCGCAAGGCTTTCTCCTGGATTTCAGAGAAAGACACAAACTTAAATTAGTACCTCACTAAGTTCCCCAGGGCACTGGTTTGGGGTAGTTCCTGCATTAGTTAGACATTGATACATTATTGGAATTCTCAACTTAAATCATGTCAGTCCACCACACCTCAACTTTCAAAATTCTAAAAGTGTTTAACACAAATATTTTCAATTTCTAGTTAATGCAACACCACAAATTCCCTCAGGGTACTCATTAGAATAAGTCACATGTAAATTATAACAAAACAATTAAAATAATACAATGATAAAAGCACAGCACACTACATGAGCTGAATTTTCCAATAATACCAAAATTAATACCCAAATTAACAAATAAAGAAAGGCAGTAGCTTTTTTTTATTTCTTTGATAATAATATGATGACAAAAACATTGTGAAAGCACCATATCCAATCATTTATCAAAAGCTATCCAAAGAACTAGCTTTCTTCGTCTCATCAAAATGTATTTACATTGATGTCTTTTAGTTTGTTTCAGCCAGCTTCGGTAACAAAGGCGATATATTCAATCAATAACATCATTTGACCTGGTCTACAAATCTTTAATTCAAAAAGAAATTTCCTTTATGAAAAAAACAGTGGCATACTGGTTAGTAACTAAAAGGATGCCATATATCACAGTTACATAGGTTCAGCACTACAGTCTAATCCTCAGTCACACAACACTCTTTTATGAAGCATGACTAGCTGCATTTATTAATCAAGAGCAGCACGTAGTTAACTACATAGGAAATCACAGAGAAGAGAAATGGAGAAATAACCTCTCTGATTAGCTGCTGCACTACCCTCCCTACGTTGACATTCATGTTCCATTCTGTCCAAAATTTGCAATTCATGGTATAGCTCCTGCAAACCCAAGATGGTGCGTTTTTGTATGGTCAAAATAAAGCACACGATGACGCAACAGAAAAGGTTTACATAATACATCACAGTGCTCCAGCAATGCGAAGCATAAATCATCGCATCAGGAAGGTAAAAATAAAAAAAAAATTAATGGAAAGTCATAGACTCCATGTATGTTTATCATAAATGTCAAGAATATTACTGTATTTGCAAACATAAGAAAATGCAAGCATACAGTCATTGGCATCAGGAAATGCAAGAATTATGTTGCTGATATGACCTTACTAAGAACCCTTTGTTTGTGCAAGGGTATTGACCTTGTTTTAGATATGTAAAAGAAATATCAGCCTAAAGTTCCTTCATTAATCTTTCTTCTTTTTTCCCCAGACACAACCATATTAAAGTACTAATTAGGCAATCCATCCACCAATTAAATTCACTGAATTATAGTAAAAAAGAATATTGTACTCACAGCTGTAAACTGAACCAGAATCATTAAAAGTTCCATTATGGATTCTGCCTCCTCCTGCAATTGCCTACGAGGATTACGATCTCGGCTAATTCTGGAAATCAAACAAGCAATTTAAATCAGTATTCAATACTATATAAGTATATTGTAAATACAATGGCCAAACAAGGTACCGTGTTACATGTATTACTTCTCAAAATAACGGTCCAGGTTGTGCCATTGAGGATCTTTACATCGATTTCCGAAACGAACCACTTCTCCTGAAAATATTTTCAGCTCTTCTCTGCAAAATAAGTAAATGAAAACTTCAAGATATTATTATAGAAAAAGGATGAGTTGGAAGAGGCCTGCCAATAGATACATTATGATGCTAATTCATCAGGTATTCACCTCTTGTCAGCTGCAACAATCCTCAAAAGCTTGTCCATATCTTTTGATATCAGATTTTGCACACCTTCTGAAGGAAGCACCTCTTCCTTCAAATGTCTTACACTTCGTACAGAAAGAGATTGCATAAGGTTGGAACCCTTGACAACCGTGTTAGCTACCTCAAAAGCTAGAATTCCAAGTTCATTGCCCTTAGTCGCTAAACTAGAGGTGAAAGTCTGGGGGTTTAAATTTGTCATGCTGCTCCCTAGCGTGTCCAGGACCTCCACTGCTTTCCCCAGTCCAACACTGCCAGCTCTACTTAAACGTGAACTAACCTCCGAAACCTGCAGATTATTGCACTTTGTTAAATGTTTTCAATAATATAATCAAATTGCTATAACACTATAGAATTTTAGTAGATTATTCTTACACGTTCAGCAGTGACTACAACCGGCTAACATCACGGATTATTACATTAATAAGCTTTTGTAAAAGCTCCGATTGGATTACCGATGCAATGTGATCATGCTTATGGAGCTGGTTTATTACACAAGAACTTTCAATCATAACACCATGGAATGAGATTGAAATAACATTCCATCATCATTATTCCTTTCTCAACATATTATACAGGAAACTGTTACTATTTAGTCTAACAAGCCATCTATCATGTATCCTTTCACCTCATTAAAATTCTCACAATTACATGTAAATGACTTGATTCAAGGATTAACTAGTTTAGCGAATAAGAAATCAATAACTGGGATTAAGGGCTAATGCTAATTTTTTACCCAATTAACTTCAATTTTAACTACTCTTATCTATGTTTCACGGCAATCCAAGTAAAGTTTCCCACCTAAAGTAATTTCTTTTCTGGGTCAATCCAAAAATTAACCAAAATTTTTCTTAATTACAAACAAAACATAAAAGAACATGTATTTAAAAAAGCCAAACTTAAAGTGCTATTGCAAGAAAAAGAAATGCAAATTCAGTTGACCAAACAGGAAAAAAAAAACTTTGAAAACTTCACCTTGGCAACAGCTGCTTGTCTGCGAATTGATCTTGATTTGATTGATGATGATGGATATCTAGGAATCCCATCATAAAACTCATCCCCAGTATCATTTTTTGAATACAAAAATGATTCCTGCTTTAAATTTGCCACTTGCGATTCCTTCTTCTCTTTACTTTCCTTCACTTGTTGAGTACTTGAAATATGTTGCTTGTTGTAACCAGAAACAACACCATTCCCATTAGTCTTTCCATATGGATTGGCTTTCTTGTTGTTACCATTGGATTTCTTTGAACAAATCCCTCCCATGATCACTGTCTAGTGATCAATTAACACTGACACAAGCAGGGAATCCAAAAACAACAAAAACCCAATTTAGAACACAACAAATGAAGCTAGAGAAGAAAGAAAAAAAAATAAAAGATTGAAACTTTACAGGTAATCTACCAGAAGAATAAGAAGTGAAGTTTCCAGGTAGAGAGAGAGAAAGGAGGGTGTTAAAGTCCCACCCAGATAGACATCCCGCCTAAAAAAATAATGAGATATATTTCATGTAGTCCTCATACTTTGAACTTTACCAAATCATATTCTATACTTTTGATTAAATCAATTTGGTCCTTTTATCTTAATGTTTAGAAAATAAAAAATAAATATACCAACAGTTTCATAAATAAAAAATTGAATATTTTAAAAAAGTGGATTGAACTATTTTGTGTACCTATAAAAAGATTTGGTTGAAAATACTAATAGTCCAATAAAATAAAGGGCTGAATTTTAAGAATAAAAATTCAAAGTTTGATCAATTAACTTAGAGAAAAATTATTTGTATAAAATATATTAATTTAACGATAAAATAACTAAATTGATAATACATGTATCAATCTACCATAATTTTAATAATTCATGGGAAAATTTTGCCATTAAACCATCTAACTGTTGTTTTTTTTTTTTTGCATTTATTAGTTTTATAGATAAATATATCATTTACTAGTTACCAAAATAGTTATCAAAAGATTACTTATGACCAACAATGTTTTTAAAAAAATTTAAATTTTTTTTATTTTTTTATTTTCTTAAAATTAATATTTTCACAGTGTTTTTTGATTATTTTGATGCCCTGATGTCAAAAATAATTTTTTTAAAAAATATTATTTTAATACATTTCTAAGTAAAAAACACTTTGAAAAGTAATCGCAACCACACTCGCAAACACTCTTAAACATTTATGAAAATTTAACTTCTTATATTCTACTTAAAGTTTGTGTGATAGTGGCTAAAAGAAACTAGTTTTTTATTTATCAACTTAAATAATAATTTGATACAAGACATTTTCATTTCATTTATACACTTTTAGAATTTTGACCAAGATTGTATTTAAACAAAATAGTCAAAATTTTTATCAATAGTTTAGCACAATAAAAATAAACGACACATATCATGCAATAATCAATGGAGCGTCTAAAATTGCCTTTCATTGAAATTAGAAGAGTTGATTTGACTAGATACAAAATATAGTGGTTGTTTTGATTAAATGTTAAAATTAGAGGGACCATAGTGATTTTAGACATACCAAAGAAATATATGATTGCTTATTATTTGTGCTGTTTTTTGATTGGTTGCCAGCAATACGACAGATAAATCAAACAGCAGCCGCTGGTTATTATTTTAATATAGTCAAACCATGGGCTTTGACTATATGACCTGGTCAATTTTTCAAACTTCATATGCTGATGCCGTTTCTTGGCAGTAGCTGGAACATTGTTCTAGATCTGATTCGTCGTGTACTTGTAATGGAGTGTTTGTTTTTATAGTTAAAACTGTTTTTTAATGTATTTTTTTTTGTATAAAAAAATATTTAATTATTTTTCAAATTATTTTCTAGATCTAATTAATTATTTTTTAGATATTTTTTTAATAATTTTAATACGTTGTTCTGAAAAATTTTTAAAAATATATTTTAATATATTTTTAATTAAAAAACATTTAAAAAAAAATACATACCGCATAACTAAATACACTCTATATCTATGTCCTTGTTGGAACATTGAGTAGTGAGTTTAGCTATGGTTTTAAAACCCGACTCGATAGGTCGATCCGGGACCCAACTGACCCGGATGAAACCAAGTCGGGTTTAAAAAAAAATAAGAGAAGTCACAAACCGGGGTGACTCGGTCAAAAACTCAGTTGTAACACATTAATTATTTTTTATTTTTTACCAAAACGATATCGTTTTGATTTATAAAAAAAAATAGGATTGACCTGGGTGACCCGCGCAAAACCCGTGACCCGGGCCTTCGACAGAGTCGACTTCCGGCTCGGGTTTAAAATTATCTTATAAAAATTATTTTTTATAAGATATTAATCCAACTAAATTTAAATTGAATTTGATTGTAAATTACTAAAAATATTGTTAGATCACATGGAAACTTATTTAATTCCACTAAAAACTTGGTGTGGATCAAGTTTTAGATTCAAAATTTTCCATGTCTAACTTACTAACCAGAACATAATTTAATAATTATGATTGGAAATTTGGATCTAATTGAATATTGATCGGATTTTAGGTTGTTTTTATCTGGGTTACTTGGACCGGGCTGGATTAATTTTAATTTCTTTCATTTTATTTATCATTTTGATAACAATGTTTTTTTTTTTTTTAAGAGCAGTAGGATACTGCTATTTATGTTATTGGCATGGATCCTAAATTAAAAAAATCTAATTCGCCTTGAAAAATCATTGTAGCTACAAATTCATTAGTATCATTTACTACTAGAATTGTATAATAATATTTTTTTTTTCATTTTAAGGGTATTGAAGTTTTTTTTATTTGGTTTATTTGTTATTTTCAAATTAACTAGGGATAAATAAATATTTTTTTCATATTAACTACATAATAAAACTACTATAAGATGCTAAGAAGCAAAAAAAACTAAATATGGTGTAAAGGGGTATTTTGTATTTTTACAATAATTGTTTTGTTATTACAAGCAAATGATTAATTTAATATTTGAACAAATATAAAAAATAATAAACAACTATAATGCATAATAAAATAACAAAAATATTCTTCAAATAAAAAAGTTTAAGCCTAAAATTAAGGGGTGTTTTCGGTTTTCACAATGATTTTTTTATAATTAGAAAGTCAGCTCAGATACACTTTAGTATTTAGCGAAGTAAAAAAAAAAAGTGTGGCACACTAGAGAATTAGTGTGAGGTGCCCGTGCTTTTTGGATGGCACGAACAGCACCTTCTAGCATACAAAAATACCCTTCCACCTTTGTTGTTGGAAGCATCATTGTGTTATTTTCTTATTGGTGCGGCACGTGTTTCCGGAAGGGGTCTAGTTTATCGTCAATGAGCCTCTTTTTCTTTCTTTCTTCTCTCTCTTCCCCCTAAAAAAAATTACAACTTGACCATCTTGGTTGTTAGTATTTAAATTTTAGTCCATATTCTATTGATTTCTCATTTGTGGTCTTAGTCTTTTTATTAAAGTTTTATTTATTTTCAGTTTCATCCTTGAATCTCAAGTTATCAAATATTATATTCTTCAATTTGGTCCTTATTCTTTGGATTTTTAATTTTTTACCTTGACCCTTTTATAAAGGTTTTATTGGTTTTCAATTTTATCATTCAATTCAAATTGATGGTATTATGTTTTTTAATTTGGTCATCATTATTTTTTATTGCTAATTTTTTTCTTGGTCTTTTTGTAAAAATTATGAATTCTTTTCAATTTCACCATTTAATTATAACATTGTTTTTATTTTTTATATCAATTTTGAGCCTCATTCTTAAAAAAAAAATCCCTTGTACTAAATTGATTTTATTTTTCAATTTCACCATTCAATTAAATATAAAATTTATTTTATATTTTAAGTTTGATCTTTATTCTTTTAATTTCTATTTTTTAAAATCCTTTTGTGTGATTGAAATTATTTTTTTAGTTTCATCTTTTAATATATGATTGATTGGGAATCAAACTTCATGATTTTTTCAAATTGAGTGCTTCAAATCTAACGACTCGGGTCATGAATTTGACTAGTTAACATGAGTTTTTTTAAAAAAAAAGGCTTAGTAATTGTTTTTTTTTATCAGGTTATTCCAATAACATGATCTAGGCTTCGGGTTTGGTGAGATATCCTGAATTGGCTCAACTCTAATTAGTGTGGTTACAAATTTATCATGACTGGTTTTTTTTGTCTTTTTTTTAATCCGGTTTCTAAATCTAAACATCATTTTTTAGACAAAAAAAATAGTCCGGCCTTGTGGCGAAACGGGGTCACTGAAGTTAGTTATTACTAATAGGTTTCATTTGATGGATGTGGGGACTCTTTAATAATTAAATCAATAATATTATAGAAAAAGAAAGTATAATGATATTTTAGAGAGATATGCTCTTAAAATATGTATGTTGAAAGTGTTAAGAATGAAGAGATCATGAACTTTTGACTTGAAGGATTCATGGTGTATTTATAGCCCATGAGTCTTGTCCTTTTATGAGAGGAAGGGCTAAAATGTAATTTTATCATTGTGATATTTTGAATTATATTCTACTCAAAATAAAATGTATCGGATTAGTATAAAATATTGAGGGACTCGCATGGGGTTTTGAAAAAAATTTCAATGGGGAGTTAGGCTCGAGCAAGTTGACATTGGGAATGTGTGCCCATGCCCAGAATTCAATTGTAGTCAAGGAATAATGCACGAACCTAGCAACGGGTGTTGGTGTGCCCAACACCCCTAACATTTGTTGGGCGTGGCTCGCCTAGCAATGTGTTGCACCCAACAAGCAAGGTTGGGCGTGGCAACACACCTAGCATGGGCTCGGGACACCAGGCTGAAGTTTATGCATCTTGGTAGCAACTAGGCTTGGACATCGTAGCCCGAGCCCAAAATAGACGCTTTTTGCATAGTTATTAAACCCGGTCCGGGGGTTGACCCGACCAAGGGGTTGGGTTCCGGGTTTCATGGGTCAACCCAGGTCAACTCGGGTCAACCCAAATCAACCTGGAAAAATTAAAAAAAAAATTAAAGTTTTAATAATTTATATGAAAAAATTAGGAAAAAAATCCATGTAGATATAGGCTATACATATTGTAAATAATAAAGTTTAAAAGAATATTTTAAAAAGTTTTTTATCACATTTTAAAAAGATATTATGTTAAGCTTTTAAGTTAAAGTATTTAAACAAAAAAGGTTTCTTATCTCACATTGAAAAAACATAGTTTTTTTCTTGTGAACATAGAGTATATATACTAATGAGTTTCCAATCCCACATTGAAAAAAGATAACTTTTTTATTGGGAACATAGAATATATATACTAATGGGTTTCAAATCCCACATTGAAAAAACATAATTTTTTTCTTGTGAACATAGAGTATATATACTAATGAGTTTCAAATTCCACATTAAAAAGATAATATGTTATCCTTTCAAGTTGAAGTATTTAAACCAAAAAGTTTTTCATCCCACATTTGAAGAAAAAAAACGGTCTTGGCCGGGTCACGAGTTGACCCGCCGGGTCGACCGGGTTTGACCGGGTCATTGCACTGACCGGTCTTTTGAGTCCTTAACATCTAATTTTGAATTTTTTCCTCAAATTGAATTTTCTTTGCTAATAGGGCATTTATCAATTAAAAATACACTATCAATTTTTTCAATCTTGTATATTTGATCTTCCTCGACTAATCTTCAAAAATTTCCTGAACGTTCTCACTTATATATTTATTTTATTTTCTTTTAATATTTTTTTATTTTTTTTATTTTTTATTTATATGAGCCCAAAATAAATAACAACAGTAACATCCACTAACACATGCAAATTCACCCTTATAATCTTTCATGTTATATTAGGAATATATATAGGCACTGATCCATACAGATTGAGTCTAAATATGCAGGCGACCTTAGTTTTTTATTTTTTTGAAAAAGAAAGTCCATGCTAGGTCTCTAATAAACTATAGTTTTGCAACCCATCACAACCCAACTCATAACCCAGGTTATAGTTTGACCGGATCAACTCACAAATTATTAACCTTAGTCTATTATTTTTTTTTAAAAAAAATGTCTAAGATGTCTTGATTTTATAAAAAAAAATACAAAAAACTTGAAATCATTTTGTTTTGAACAAAAAAAAAAAAAGCAAAGTTGATTAGATCTAGATTATAAATTGACTCGTCAAATCATCCTAGTTGAACCAGATAGATTACATGTATAATTAAAAAAAAACCTGATCTGGTTCAAGTCTCTGGTTTGTAGGTAAACTTGCCATGCAATGATAATAATAACAACTTGGATACACATGTTTCTCTCATCCAATGTAAATAAGTAAATTAAAAAAGAATTGTGAGACTTGAAACAAATATTTACCACCAAATGACTTAACATGAAAAAGACATTTCATGGATATCATCAATTAGTACAAATGGCGAGTAAGAAATATATAGACTGGCACATTATTTTTTATTTATTTATTTGTGTTGTCATTTGATCATTGAAAAATCAACACACATCACCTGCTCATGATATGCATTAATTAGGAGTACATATTTTAATCTTCGTATTTAAAAACTAATCTGAAAATTTTTTATC
>Ga0325410_1005187_pt1 | contig 14435 bp, 6 predicted proteins | sample PopdelMetagenome_16_FD_206182 | JGI IMG/M metagenome (GOLD analysis project Ga0325410, IMG submission 206182) | Populus deltoides microbial communities from Bellville, Georgia, United States - Xylem-PdIQD-R3 | ecosystem: Host-associated > Plants > Phyllosphere > Stem > Wood/Secondary xylem... | reverse complement strand
AAAAAAAAAACTGAGCCACCACGATGGCACGGAAGAATTCGAGTCTGTTTCAGGATTTACAATCTTGAACTGTCAGGGATTGAGCAATAATTGGGAACGCAAGCACAGAATCTGCTGAGCGACCACGGCATTGCAGTGAGTTGGCAATGTTTTCAACTCCATATGGAATTGAAACAATATTTTTAAAGATTTTAATTATTTTTAGATTATTTTGATAAATTGATATTAAAAATTTTTTAAAAAATATATATATTATATTTATGTATTTCTAAATAAAAACATCTCTAAATATCCCCTTGGTCTACACTGACTTGGTGCATTACAAGAAAAGGACGACTACCTATACATGGAGAGTGCTAGAGTACAAAATCCCTCTACATTTCCTTTCTATTCTCTCAAGCAACCATGGATTTATCCGTAATCCAACGAGGAAGAAGAAAAACATGTATGATGCAAAGGAAGAAACTGCAATGTCCTGTCTATTCTCTCAACAATGGATGAGGATTTGTCTGTACTCCAATCAATGTCCTGTCTAAATTCTCATATTTCCTGAGGGCCTACCTAATAAAATCTTAGTGCTCCATGAGCAATCAGTAGCGTCGGTCAGTCGAAATCTAATCATGCATTGGCAACTTATCTTGACTTTTCAATGGTTGATTTAATAACACGTCATCAATCACTAGCAACAAATGATGTCCTTGCAAATTTAGCTATGCCATTAACTATTAACTACTACAGTCCAGATATTGAAATGGAACCAAATTGAATAATATGGAAAAACTTGCCCCAATTCTGATAATTGAATTGAAGTCAGCTGTGATTAATATTGTGATGTAAAATGCTTTTTAAAAATATTTTTTAATTAAAAATATATTCAAATAATATTTTTTATATTTTATTTTATTTTCTATCCATCAAAATCATCTAGGAACATCTAAAAATTATCATTTAAAAAACACTTTTAAAAAGCAAACAAACACCCTTCCCTTTTCTGTTGTTGACAATACAATATCAGTGATCTTACAAGAGCACCACTCGCTAATTAAAGTGAGGTAAAATTTAGACAAAGAATATCACAATGTAATTAATGAAACATGACTTGCAAGCCCAACTCTTTTTTTCTTTTTATTTTTTCTAATGAAAAGGAGTTAAAATTGCAATGACTGTTATTGGGGACACAACCAGTTAAAGGGAGAGATAAAAATAGGAGGAGAAAAAAGAGGAGGAGAAGTCGATTGTTTGTCTCTAATCATTATTTCTGTTATTGCATTCATGACTACAAAATATTTCGGTCTATGCATATACTTCCTCTACACTATGCAACTTGTAAGGCAGGCAATTCCTCCACTTCGAACAAGATGTAAAAAAAAAAATCAAAGAATTTCAAACTCCTATGCGCTTCTTCAGTAATCTGTACAAAATCTACTCATCTACAAAACAAATAGAGAAAAATTTACACGACAGGCACAGCATGTATCAGTTACTCATCAAGATGTAGTATCTCACCCATCATAATGCGATTGCTAGAAACTTTGAAGCCAAGGAGAGCAGGATCAATCTGCCTTCCTTTCTTCCCTTTCTTTTTCCCACTTCGCCCACCCAGTGAACCATCAGATGATTCCAAGGCAGCCGCATTAGCTGCTTCAGCCTCGGTAAAAACTGGCTTTTTTAGCACATCCATAAATGATGTCTCTGTTATACCAGCGTCATTGTAAGATGAAGTCCTCCTAAAACGCACTTCTTTCTTGCCAGAAATCTGATTATCACCTCCCAGGGTTGCTGCTACATTCTCTACAGGCTTGTTCCTCCTTTCTGCAAGCCACCAAAGTTCTTTTATTTCAAATCACCATCACAGTTATCCAAAACCAACAAACAAAAGACAGCACAAATGATTAACAAAAATGATATACCATCAGAAGTTGCAAGGCTTGCCAGATTTTTTTGCTTGATATGCGAAGCAGATGCCATGTCTGACAAGACATCCTTAGAAGATAAGGCCTGTGACACCGGTGGGCGTTTATGCAAGGCATTGTCAACGCCTCTAGTTAAGATAGCAGGCATCCTGTTCACAAGCATTTTTCATGAACATCAATGTAGGTTTCAAATCAAAACAGTGCAACATGCAACTCATGTTTATGAAGCAAGACCTTTCCAGTAGCTCGATGTCAAAAGAAACAGATTTTACTAGGGAAAACCCATTAACGCTGAATACACACACAAACACAGAAGTTGCTAATAGTCAAGTCATGCATAAACAGTGGGACCACAGAGCTCACATGCACAATCTGTAAATTGTGAAATTCAAAACAGATCTAATGCCATTGTTACCACAAACAAGTACAGAGAATGTTGGTTTGACTGCACCCCTGGAGATGTTAAAAGTTTTTACTTTATCATAATAGAAGAAAGAAAATAAGCATGTATTTTAGGGTGGCAAGATGACATGACATCATGTTAATGTACATGCACTAGGAGACCTATAAAATACAAGGCAGTTAAGGTGCGAGTGTTCTCCCACATACTTGCATCTTGTTTTAAGCTTTTTAATGAAGAGAAATCATCATAGCACCTAATCTATCAAAGAGTAACCATGCATGTGCTCTGAAACCAAGTTTTGTAGAATACGATATTCAAATGAAGTTTAACATCATGATTAACAAGAGACCACGATGACTTCAGCCTCATTAAAAACAATCCCACAACAACTCAGGAGAGTCATTACCTGTCAATAGAGACCTCTTCACCAGTCGATTTATCTAATCCCATCTCATACCCGTGTAGGCCTCCATTACCACCTGCAGAATTTCACAAAGCCTCTAATATCCATCTAAGCATAACATGATATCTGAAAAGATGTATGTCAGAGAAAATACCAGCACTGCTCAGGGAACTATGCCTGCTACTGGCATTAGCAAAATCCATAGCAGTTTCAGCTTGTTCAACAAAGCTCTCTTCAATCTGCGAAACAGACCTGGCCATGGCACTCATGCCTTTGGGCCCATATCTGTTATCCAATTCTGCCAATTCTTTATCCATGGCAGATTTATCACCAAACATGTTATCCACGTGATTAGTATGAGAAGTATCTACTCTGCCTGACAAGAATGTAGGTTCTTCAGTTAGTGCTCCAGATTTCGACCTTAGGGTCAATCTTTCACCATTTCCTCGATGGTGTAATTGACCACTCAAGGACATAGCATGATTATCCTGCAGCAGAGAATTTGATTTCAAATTTTGAGGCTTTTCCATAAATGAGTCATTCATGGTGGCTTCTTGATCTGGAATATCATTTAAAGAGAACGACTCAGTGATTGGCCAAAAGGATTCCCGAGATTTAGAGGAAGATATAAGGTGCCGATAATCGTCTTCCGATGACCGAATAGACTGAAGACCCATTTTTTGGTGAAGATCCATTAAAACTTGCTTTGAGCTCTCCTCATCTCCTCCAGCTGAGGTCCAAAAACTAGAGTTTCCAGCAACTTCTGAAACATTCCTTTTTCTTTCAGCTTCAAGATGCAACTGTTGCATCCCTCCTTCAACCCAACTATTCTCTTGCTGCCCTTGTTTTCCAGGGAGGTGGCTCTCCATCATTTCAGCGCGAGAACCATAAATATCACCAAAAACTTGTCGATGATGAGAAGAGACATTGGATGAGAAGGAACCCGGTTGATCAGTAGAATGCATATATAGATGCTCTGCTGAATCTGGACCTTGGGAATGACCATTTACATTATCTAACTTCATCCCAGGAGTGACAGCAGGGAGAGATGTTGGATGGTCAAATGCCATAGAGCTGGGCTCATAAAACCCACCCTGATGTGGCTCCTGTAAAGCATGATTCCATTTGTTATGGCTTAAATGTTCATCATGTGAGGAAAGCCTCTGCTGTTGCAGGAAAAAATCTGAAGCATTAAATCCTGTAGACTTAGACTGGTGATGACCAGTAGTATTTCTGAAGGTCTGACCAGCTTCATCAATGGACCATGGCCAACCAACTTGGCTTTCACCATCCATTCCTAACTGCTGCCTTGCCAAAGATAACTCTTGCACCTGCATCTGTTCTTGCTGAAGATGGAACTGCAGGTCCGAAGGGAGTATATTACCATGCTTCACCTGTGATAAGTGGTCCAAGATATCAGTCTGGGGTTCTTGAAGATTATTCTGGCCAATCTTAGCTCGAATTATCTGCTCCAGTGTTAGATCGAGGTGCCTTGGATTATGTGAATTCTGCTGCAGTTCGGCCGCCAGTCGTGTCCTAAATTGAATCTGCTCAAGCAAGTTTTCTCTCAATGGATCTCCCTTTCCCTGCCCATATCCAAGATCAGGCATCTGATGCTGCAGCAACTGTTCCAGAACCTGCTGCTGCTGCAGTTTCATTTGGTACTGACGAAGCTGTTGTTGCTGTTGGTGCAGTAAATGATGCTGTTGCTGAAGCTCAAACTGTCGCTGCTGTTGCTGAAGCTCCACCTGTCGCCGCTGTTGAAGCTCCAGCTGCCGACGCTGTTGAAGCTCCAGCTGCTGCTGACGCTGTCGAAGCTCCAGCTGCTGCTGACGCTGTCGAAGCTCCAGCTGCTGCTGACGTTGAAGCTCCAGCTGCTGCTGACGTTGAAATTGCAGTTCAATAAGATTAGAAGGGATTTGCTCAAAACCCAGTTCCGTAGTATGTGAGAAGGGATGAGATAAATGATTCTGTTGTTGACATTCTTTTTGCGTCTTCTGCAACATGAGATGCTGCTGGTCAAAATCATTGAACTCTGGCTGCCTGTGAAATAAGTGTCGAGCATCTGCAGAACTTAGATCGATGTGAGGATTAGTGAGTGGCTTTTTCCTATAATCTTCAGGCCATGTCTCTGCATAATGGGACTGATCAAATACTGCATCAAAGGACCTGTGACTGGCAAGGGCAGCATCATGCTCTGTATAAGAGTCCATAGCATGCACCTGCACTGGAAATTCATCACCCATGCCAGAAGCCATGTTGGATGATTGAGCACGCCTAAGATTAGAGTTGCTACTGAGCTCGGACATTGACAAGCCAAACGGATGAATTATTTCATCCTGATGAGTATGCATGCCAGCTTCTGAAAATTCATTTAAGATGGCATGGTTGGTAGAAGGATTAGGAGCAAATCGCTGAAAGTCTGCAACATCTCTCATCAAAGAGTTGCCACTACTTCCAGGCCTTCCAGGAAAGATAATTTCTGTATCCAACAAAGATCAGAGCAACTAAATGAGCAAAATGAACAGATACAGTGACATGAACAGCAGAATCATTCTACGCAACTTACCTTCATCCGGAGTAACAACATTTTGAAATCTCCGATCATCAGAATACTCCATCCCACCGAGAAAATCATGATCAGGAACTCTTGACTGACCACTAACATTGGAGATGGCCTCAAATCCAGATGAAGCCCTCTGTTGGTCTTCCCTGACAGCAGAAGCCTTAAATTCAACGGAAGCAAGAGTCACTGCGCTCCCTTCCAAGCTTTCTCCAACAGCATCAGATAGCTGTAACTTAGCAGATGGACTAGTACTTGAAGCGCACCCAGGTTTAAGTTTTAGGTGAGGCATAATATCACCAAGTTCATGGAAGGGTGATCCATCGGGAGCATCTGACAAACGAACTGGTAGGTCAGTTCCAAAATATCCTTGCTCAAACCATGCAATAATATCAATACCAAGGTATGGTCCCTGAATTGCCCCTTGAGGATCAAGATAGCACAATGATAGTTCCTCAGGTGTGATAGCACCCCCGAATTGATGTACCTCACTATTGCTATTCAAGGAAAACTGATGGCTGCTTGGATTTTTCTGTGCAGAAGAAAAATCAAATAGAGAACTTGAATCATCAGGAAGCTTGTTATCCATCTCAAAAGAAGTAGCTGGCTCAATATCCTCCAACTTAAGGTTATTCTGAAAAGCCACATCTTCCACTGGCTGCCTTTCAAAAGCTTTTAACTCCATAATGTTGTCACTCAGACCACTCTCCCCAAAACTGCTGGGATCATCTTTCTTGAAATCTGCAGGCGCAAAGCCATCCATCAATGCTCTGGCAATTGTTGTTGTACGCTTCTGTTTATCATCTTTATGCGTATCCTTTTCTGAAATACATAACAGAAGGAATAGTATTAACTCTGTGAATTAAAAATAGTCAAAAAATTGATTCTAGGATTACTTACCCTCAGCCATTGATGTATCTAATGTCTCAGCGACAGTACCTTGACCAGAAGCATTACCAGTAATTTTTCCAAAAGAGAGTGCAATTTCTTCAGTCTTAACAGAGAAACTCTCATTCCCCTCACCTAAAGCCCCCTCACCAAAGCCTGAATAAAAAAAAGAGTTAGAGAGAATAGATGGTGAGACGTGCAAAAGTCAACTGAAGATGTGACACTGATCACCTGCAGTGGTATTACTTGATGAATCGTTCTTTTCTCTAAATGAGTTGTTCAGTGCTCCACTGCTTGTAATTTTTCCCTGCCATATATCTCCAAGGACAGCCTGCAAGAATCAGATGATCCAATTTAAGGCAGTGACAACAGCTGTAAGACATACCTTTAACATGACATTATCTAACTCATATACCTCTTCCTCTGCATCAGGTGCAACAAAAGCCAATGGCTTAATAGAAATTTCCTGTGTTAGTGGAGACACAAGCTCGATCCCTTCTGGTAGGGTATCAAAACTTGGAAGAGTCTTGTGCTTACGGTAAATGTCAAGAAGTTTTCCCCTTGGATAGCAGAATGCATGATTCTTATCCAGAGGAATAGACCCAATAGAAGAAGCAGTAAGATGCCTGCCAATTTGTAAGTTCCCACTATTGTTGGACCTTCCTCTTCCAGCAGCAAACCGCACATTCGAGCTCTCTAGACGTCCTCTATCTAACCCAAATCCAGGTGCACTCCTGTATGCAGCAGGTCCACTAGAATGAATATCCTTACGATGGCGAGGCCTCCACTTATCACGAGAATCGTTCTCGCGCTCAGAAGTTGGCCTCCACTTATCACGAGAATCGTTCTCGCGCTCAGAAGTTGGCTCAGAATTTGGGTGGCTAGCAGTACCAAAATTTTGTTTGTCACTGTGAGCATCATCCTTCTCAACATCTGCCCTCTTATCTGTTCGAGAATCCTTCTCTTTATCTTCAGGACCCCACCTAGATGACCACTTGCTGTCTCTTCGGGATTCATGCGCAGAATTGCGGCTATTGCCGTCATGCCAACGATCTGAAGAAGACAAAGTTCTTGTCTCAGATATATCTCTAGCTGAAACAGAATCAGCACGATTGTCTTCTTTTCTGCGATCTTTTCTACCAAGCAAACCTGTATCCCTCTCCTCCTCACGCCAACGGCGGCTGCTTTCAACATCAGGAGCAATCCTCCTCCGATCTTTCTTGTCTTGGGATCCATCTAAACGCCAATTGTCTTTCAAATTGTTATCAATTGAGTTTCCATGGGACAAAGAATTTGAAGCACGTGTTTCCTGTTATTTTCAGGCATAAGGGTTAAATTGGAAATACACGCGTACACACAAAAATAAAAACTGAAAAAAGGATAAGTTCAGTAGTACTAAAACCTCAAGTAAAATATAAGTTCACCCTGTGACAGAACTAAGTGAGAGGGTACTCACATAAGAGCAACAATACTGCATTCTTGCAGACAGATGAGAAAAAAGGGCTTCCCCCTATAAAGAGGTCAAGATGCTACAATTAAATCTCCTTAGGTTTGATTATTTGATAATTGCAGAGCAGAATTGCAACCAAAATTAAAAGTATTTCAACACCTTCATAAGTATAAATTCTGGTTAAAAACCATTTAAATTATAAAATCCAATAAAATGCATCTCTAAATCCTGCACACAGCTATCCTAATTTATAATTTCTCAAGGGCCCTAGCTAAGGTACATGTTTATAAACACCAGAACATACAATCACACTAAAGGACATAAATTATCAGGAATTAACAAAAGGAATATCCAGTACATGATTATTATATATCAGTGCATGATAAATAAATAAATAAATAAATAAATAAATAAAAAGCATGCCACCTCATATAGATAACCAAAAACCAAGCAGTCAATAAGCACGTCCAACTTTAGACAAGTGAAATCACATACCCCTGATGCCCCAGTAGTCAACGACTTAGCATCCACCGGTTTAGCATAAAGCCATTGTGGAGAAAGAGGTATAGTGTTGTCTGCAGCCACTTGATCTGTAAAGCAAGAACAATCAATATATATTTTAGAATAAAAGGCCAATAAATTCAAGACTGAAATCTGCAAATAAGTATTCCCGGGATACCTTTTGAGTCATCAGGCAAACTCAACAGAGCCTTGTCCTCACCAAGTCCTCCTCGATCTACCATTTCCAAGAAAAAAGACAATTCATGAATATCATTAGTTCCATACATTCAAAATCAATGAATCCACATATAACAACAGCTATTAATCTCAGTAATCTCTCACCATTCGGCATGAAAAATATACAGAAAAATAAATTAACATCAAAGTCATGCAATTGCAAAAATAGAAAGTATCAAGGAGAAAAAATATAAAAAAATAGTCAAAACCCTAAAAGTAGGAACAGAAACGGAAGTATACATAGCAATAAAGATTAAGAAAGATCGATTGAATAAGAAAAAGAATGGAAAATTGAAATCAGAACCTTTGAAGGAGGAGAGGCGTTCATCGGTTGACTTGGGAGAGAGGAGGAGGAGGAGATCGTCGAGGAGATTTCCGTCGGTCATCGTCGTTATCTAAAACCAACAAGAACTTGCACAAATTCGGTATGCACAGAGACTATCAATACAGAAGAAAGAAAACAGATAAAGCAGATTGAGATTGGAAGAGTGGAGATTGCACAGAGAGAGAAGGAAATTGCTAGGGTTTGGGATTTTGCAGATGTAGAAAGGGGTAACTGATAAAGGGTTTGGGTGTTCAGTGTGTATTTGATCGAAGAAACAACTAAAGATTCGAGTGTGTGTTTAATCAATTTTTGGTTTTTCTTCTCTTTTTTTTAATGAAATTGAAATGCTGCCAAAAAGTACTACGAGTCTCTCTTTCCTTCCTTATTCTTGCCTTTTCTTAGATGCAAATTACTTGTCTATCTTTGCTAGAAAGTTTTCTTGATTTGAAATGATATTAAAAGAAAAGCTAAAGTGCATGAGGTTACATTTTACCCCTTGATACAAATTGCATTACTACAGTAAATTACTTTTTTTTTTATCATTGAATAGAGAAAATTTAAGTCTTTTAGCTAGGGTTTTTTCTTGTTTTTTTTCATGTTTGGAAGTGTATATCATTTTAAATTGTGTAATACAATAAAAATATTTTTTTTATCTCTATAGTTAATAAGATTTAGAATTATTGGCTAAAGAATTTCTTTACTTTTCATATACTTCATATATTGAGTTGCTAGGTAAGGATGTTTCAGGTTTTTTCATTTTTTATATACAGTAAAAGAATGTTTTTCACAGTAAAAATACTCTTTTACCTCTAGAGTTAATAAGATTTAAAACTGTTGACTGAGAGCTTTCTTAACTTTTCACATGCTTCATAGCAGTAAAAATACTTATTTACCCTTAAGATCAAAAAAATGTTGAGCTCCTAGGCCTGTGTTTCAGGTTTTTCCATTTCCATGTACAGTAAAAGAACGTTTTTAACCTTAAAAAAGAAAAAAAAAACGTTGCATTTAGGGGTATTTTCACATGGGTATTTTGTGTAATTAAGAGGGTTATGGGGGTGTTTTGGTATTTTTCATGTTTTTTTATATTTTTTAATTGAAAAGTTGTCGGCTTCTGTTCCACATGCGTCAGCAAGTGGGTGGTGTGTCTGAACCACCCGGTGGCTAAATTTGGTCATCTGCTATCTCCCCCGACATGTAGTCGTGTCTTCTACACGGTGTGGCCCGTGTTGGCTTATGGTGGTTAGATTACCACCGGTAATCGATTGTTTTTGTTTTTTCTTTATTTTCTCTCTCATGCTAGCTAAATTACACAATTGTACTCTTTGTTTGTTGTTTTTCAATTTCAGTTCTTATTTTTTGAATTTCTTATTTCATCCTTATTCCTTTTATAGAAGCTTTTTTATTTTCAATTTTATCCTTCAATTACAATTTCTCATATGTTTTGTTTTTTATTTCAATCCTTGTTATTTTACAAAAAGCTAAAATGCGTGGGGGTTTCACTATAGCTCTACATACAGATTATTATGAATTGCCATGATGAAATTACCCTTTTACCATTGAGTGTTGAAAATTTAAACTTTCAAGCTAGGGGAATCTTTGGTCTTTTTCTCTAACTCAGTGGTCATTAAGAGATTGTTTGGGGGTGTGCGTCATTTCAAATTTTTTAACACAGTATAAATACTCTTTTACCCCTAGAATCAACAAGATTTAGAACTATAGACCAGGGGCTTTCTTGACTTTTCACATGCTTCGTAGCAGTAAAAATATTTATTTGCCCCTAAGATTAAAAAAATATTAAGTTATTGGGCAAGGTGTTTTAGATTTTTCCGTTTTTCATGTATAGTAAAAGAACGTTTTTAACCTTAGAAAAGATTTTTTTAAAAAAAAAGCTTTACATTTTAGGGTATTTTGGTATTTTCACATGGGTATTTTGTGTAATTAAGCGGGTCCTCGGGGCTTTTTGGTATTTTCACGTTTTGTTTTAAATTTTTTAATAAAAAAGCTGGTGGCGTGTGTTTCACACATGCCAGCCAGTGAGTGGCATGTGTGACACCACCTGGTGGCCAAATCTAGCATTTAGTCGTCTCTCTAGATGCGTAATCGTGTCTTCTTCCACATTGTGTGGCGCGTGTGGGCTTATGATAGTTGGATTGCCACCAGTGATCGATTGTTTTTGTTTTTTTCTTTCTTTTCTCTCTCCTAACAGCTAAAGTACATAATTGTCCTTTTTGTTTATTGTTTTTCAATTTCAGTCCTCATTCTTTAAATTTCTTATTTCATCCTTATTCCTTTAATAGAAGTTTTGTTTTTTTTTTTAAATTTTTTCCTTCAATTACAATTTCCCTTATGTTTTGTTTTTCATTTCAGTTCTCATTCCTTTCAATAGTAATAATATTTATTTTGGTTTGGTCCTTTTTCATTTGATTTCTTATTTGTTTCATTTGCCCTTTTGTTAAAAAGTTTATGATTATTGATTTTATCCTTCAAAACAAATTTATGATTTTTTTATTTCAATAATAATAATAATGTTAATAATACTAATAATGGTAATTGTAGTGGTTGTAATAATAATAATAATAATAATAATAATAATAATAATAATCATCATCATCATCATCGTGATAATAATAATAGTTTATTATGATAGTGACAGTGGTGATGTAGTAGCAGTAATTGTTGTTGTTGTTGTCGCGGGTGCGACGTCGTGGGGCTAGCGAGCTTTTTGTGCCTCCTGAAGAGGTATTGTTGTTGGAAAAGTAAATGGATTTGGGTTTAATCATAAGATTATGATTAAGATTTAGGAGTCGTCACCTAATATTATGGTTACTAGGAACCTATGGTTTGCGAGAGTCTAGGTAAATGACTAATTGTGTAAGGGGAAGACGTATCACCTCAGTGCACCCTACCTAAGGTAAGTTGCATTGTTGTTTGATTGTTTTTCTAAGTCGGATATCTATTTGTTGGTCTCGTCTAAGGTTCATGATATATCTTCTTTCGTGAAAAAATCTCTACCTCATCGAGGACCTTTCTAAAGTTCAAACTTTAGCATTGCATTTATTTTATATTTTTGTTTAATACTTGGGGTGCACTCTATTGTGTAGTTTTACACCTCACAGATTTTAAAGTCTACATCTAGACCCTAATAAAAAAATATTGGTAAAGTGTTTTTGATATTTTGATCAAACCCTAATGGATAATCATAAACTAGTTATGATATTTATTTTTTAGATTTTTAAAAACATGAGAAAGATGCACTTTTTTTTGTCTTTTTAAGAAAATATAGTTAGGAAATTTTAGGATTTGACCGTATGTATAAAAACAAAATATTTTTTTCTTTTTTCTTTTTTAGAAAGGGAAATTAAATTAAAAGTTTTGAGATTTTTTTTTGAAATTTTTTTTAGAATTCTTTTAGAGAAAACCAGGTATTTAATACCGGATATGTATCTTACAGTGTAAGTATACAGTCTGATATTATACAAAATTGATAGAAAAATATGCAAGAGTATCATAAATTTTTGAAAGGATTTTTTTGAAATACCTCTCGGGATTTTTTTGAAATCTTTTTATTTTTTTAAAAATATAAAATATTATAATATAAAATATTATATTATTATAATTAAATATATTAAACATATATGGGTCGGGCCGGCCTAACTAACTAGGCCAGACTCAACCCAAGAAAGGATTAGGCCGATCTCGACCCAAAAAAGAGTTGGGCTGATTTCGGCCCAACAGATTTTTGTCCTTTTTTAGTCTAGGTTGGGCCTAGCCCGACCCAATGTTCAATCCATGAATAATGGGCTTGAGTTATAATTCACGTCCCACTGTTCACACATGAATAGTGAGACGTGAATTATACTTCAATTCCACTGTTCATGCAGTGGACAAAAAGAAGAATAAGAAAAAAGGAAAGGGGAGCTCACTTGGCACGACAATATTTTGGTCGTGAAGGATGACGTATGGCTGGCGGTTGTAGCAGTGGAGCTGGTGGCGGATGACAGAGAAGGAAAAAGAAGAAAAAAGTCCACAGGAGAGAGAGAGAGAGAGAGAGAGGAACCAACAGTGGTTCCTGGTGGCCGCTAATGGTTGGGCTAACTACCCGTAATGAAGCTAGTGGCGAACAAGCTGGTAGTGACGTCAGACAACAACTGGGACAACGAAAGAGAGCGGGACAAAAAAAATGGCAGAAACTGGGGGATTGGGGCTTTTGTTTTTCAATTTTTGCACCCAATTTTCTTTATGCCCAGGCCATGAAATTCAATTCTATTTATAGGAGATGGAAGAGGGTAATCTTGTCTTCACCAGGAAAGATTTTTTATCATTGATTCAGCTGGAAGTTATCATAACCGTTAGTTCAAAGTAGGCACCATGAACTGTCAAATCTGACAGTTTAAAGCTATTTGAGTTGGCCTTTTTAGGTCGGGCTGCAGCCGCTGTGTTATCAATCAGCCTGAACGGACCATACCATGGTGTACAGGGATGTCAGATGATTATTTGCATGCAAGTTTTGTCGAATTTGGTAAAAGTTAAAAGGCATTAAATGCACCTGCAAAGTAGTCTCCCTAATCTGTCATTTCAGAGAAAATTGAATAAAAAGAAGAACAATAACCAAAACGGCATTGTTTTAGTAAAGTTTGTTTTGGTCCTTTAATTTCTGATTTATCTTATCTATACCTCTGATTGGTTTCAAACTTTAATGTTTATGCAGTTTGGTCCTTGAAATAACTTTAATTTTAGCCCTAGATTTCGGCCTTTTTTTTTTATTTTGGTATTTGGTCTTGGATTTCTTCAATTTAGCCCCTTATTGACCATTAAACTTTCATTTTCTTCAATTTCACTCCTGATTTCAATCAATTAGGTTCCCATAGTTCGGTGTCTTTTGCGGATTGGTCATTGGCTATAAATTTCTTCAATTTAACCTCTAATTGCTCCTAATTTCAATCAATTGATTTAGTAAAAATTAAATTTGGTCTCTTAAAATTTTAATCTATTTAATTAAGCCCAAATTAGGCTTCCAAACTTAAGTTTTCACCAATTAAGCCCTTAATAAAATTAATTTGACTCATTTAAAGTATAATTAAGTCCTTGCACTTAATTGAATCCTTTAATTGGACCCAAATTAATTCTTAAACATAATCAAACTTTAATTTGGACCATGATTAAATCAAATTGGCCTATTAAAAATTTAATTATGTTTTTATGGACTTAATTTTTATGCAGATTCATCCAATAATTATTTAATTTTGACCTTTAATCTGTATTGTTTCTCTATTTTTGGGTATAATAGGGTACAATTAGGCTTCGAATTTCAACCAAAATTGTAGCTTGATTTTTATGTATTTTGGAAATCCTTCTCCACTTGTTTTCTTCACTTTGTCAGCTTTTATTTAATTTTTTTATTTTTATTTTGAAAAAAAAAGTGAATTTTGGAAATAACCCAGAAATGTACTACTACTACTACTACTAATAATAATAGTAGTAGTAGTAATAATGATGATGATGATAGTGATAAAAATAAAAATAATGGTAATATTAGTTATAATGGTGGTGATAATAATTATAGTAATAGTATAAACAACAACTACAACAACAACGATGATAATAACAATGATAATTATGATAATAATAATAATAATAATAATAATAATCATGATATTACTTATTGATAATAGTAATAATAGTGATAGTTGTAATGATTGTGACAATATTAGTAATGATAATAATAAGAATGTGAATAATAATTATTATAATA
>Ga0325410_1005185_pt1 | contig 14439 bp, 9 predicted proteins | sample PopdelMetagenome_16_FD_206182 | JGI IMG/M metagenome (GOLD analysis project Ga0325410, IMG submission 206182) | Populus deltoides microbial communities from Bellville, Georgia, United States - Xylem-PdIQD-R3 | ecosystem: Host-associated > Plants > Phyllosphere > Stem > Wood/Secondary xylem... | reverse complement strand
AAGATAACAAGGGCTAAATTTAATATAAAAATTAAATGCCAAACGATAATATTAAAAAACAAAATAAATATAATAAATAATTCAAAAACAAATATATTGCAATGAAAGAAATGAGAATCTAATTTGATTTAATAAACAAATGGCTAGACTTCTTTGATTTTTTACAATCCTAATATATTTTTCAAAAAATAATGAAAAAAAAACATGCGAGGAGAGCTCAACAACCTCTCCTTCAGAAGCATGAACCGCACCTTCATGACAGGGCGGCAAGACACATGGGTGTTTGAATGGGAGGTGGTTTGTGTTTTTTTAAATAAAAAGCATGTTTTTATAGCTTTTAGAGATATGGTTTATGCTTAAAAGATATTATACCTTTGACAAAAAGCCACCATACCTCAAAACCAAACACACCTCCAAAAGATATTATGCCTCCTTGGACAGCAGTGTTAAAAGGTTGGATGGCGCTGCGTGCAACATTAGAAAAGCGCAAGCAATTCCCACTTGCTGATGCACACTTTAACTATTTTTTATATAAATTATATTATATATATTAAAAGATCTAATTACCTTAGACTCCATGTGAGAATTACTGAAAATCCAGAATGAAATGAAAAATAAAAAACTCTGCCATAATAAAATGACAGCGCAAATCCATATTACTAAGACGTGACTGTATACACGATAAAACACTGATTTTTTTGTTTAGCTTAACAAACACAAATTACCTAATTTGTTTTACAACCTCAGCTAAAAAAACCTTAAAAGAAAAGACAATAGGAAAAAAAAAGTTTTTTCTCTCTCTCCAAACATTCTAGTACAGCACTCTTTTAGAAAGGGAACTGTAGGAACAGAACCTCCAAAATAATGGCTGTCCTTGTACCGCCACATTGATAGATCTCATTCATTCAAAGGCTAACCTTTGAATGCCAGAAAGGATGGGTGAGGTGTGGGGGAGTGTTTGGACAACCCCCCTTTAACTACCGTCTTCGTTTTTTAATTCTATCCCAGATCCGTGCAAGGATTGTTCGAGGTTTGGATAATCTTGTAATAAGAAAGACCCCACCTCAATATCTCCCAAATCTCAAGGGCCCCACAAATTCTCAAACGATAACGACCGTCAAATATTTCCGACTCAGATCTAGGAGCGAAAGGGATGGATGGCCAAAACTTGCAAGATTCCAATGTTTATTGCCCAAACGGCCCCCCCCTCTCTCTCTGTTTTTTGCAATGCCAGGACAGGACTCCACTGTTCACGTTTAAAAAACAAACAAGATGCGTGCTTCATTTTTATTATTTAGATATTTAAAAATGAAATTTATTATTTCTTAAGTACATCGGAAGTGTTTTTAAAATCATTAGAAAGAAAAAGACAATTTTATCTTAATCAATGCACACAGCGATTTCTGTCGAATAAAAAAACAAAAATCAACAATCGTGAAGATCTGCTACCGTAGACCGGAGAGTACTAGATTCTACCTGGATTGTCCAATAAATAAAAAGAGAGAGAGATGGACCCCATCAAGCGATAAACAATGACCACTGTATTAAATTGATTGATTGATCTCCCTCTCTCTCTCTCTCTCTCTCTCTCTCTGTTTGAAGAGGTGACCACACCCTTTTCAAGATAGGGGGAAAAAAAGCTCTCTCTGCTGTACTATACACGACTATACTGCCCTCCCTTTCTCTCTCTCAGCTTCATCTCTCTCTCTCCCTTAAAAAAGAAAAAGAAAAAAACACAAACCCTCACAAAAACAAAAAGAAGTCCTTTTCAGTAGTGAGGTTCACTTGACTTGTCTCATTCATTTCTCTCCAACGAAGGATTTTCATTTACCAAGAGTGGGAGAGTTAAGTTATTCTTGTTCTTGAGATCTGAAAGGAAAGTTAGGGTTTTTATTTTGTGTGGAGAGAGAAATGTGGGAGGAAAAGGAGAAGATCTGAGGAGTACATGAAGCTAGCAAGGAGGGTTCTGTATTGTGGTGTGGAACTGGAAGTGGTTTTAGATGATAGTTGTTTCCAAGTTGAACAAGTATATTTTTGGTTTTACTGGCAGTGGTGATGGTGGGAGGGTGGGTGGGTGGGTGGGTCTTCTCTTCTTTGGTTAAATAATAATTGAGAGATATTATTATTAGTGCTTGGTTTCTGAGGCTGTTAATTAAAGACTGTATTTTGTTTTTTTTTAAATTTTTGAAGAATGAGACTTTCTTCTTCTTCTTCTTCTTCTTCTACTGGGTTTAATCAGCAGACTCCAGAAGGTAAAACAGATTCAATCGTTGGTGTGTTCTTGATATTTTTTCACTGCTTTTCCTACACTTGCATGCCGATTTTTACATGGGGCGCTTGCATCTTGTGCTTTAAATGCATTTTTTTGTGAAAATTTCAAGTTTTTTACTGAACATTAAAAATTGCTCCGTATTTGTATGTGTATGCCCTGATTTCTTGCTATAATTGTTGATGTGCCATGCAAATTCATGCAATTGTGCGAAAATGCTTGTTTCTTTTGTAGGGGATAAAAAATGTTTGAATTCTGAGCTATGGCATGCATGCGCGGGGCCTCTTGTGTCTCTGCCTCACGTTGGAAGCCGAGTTGTGTACTTTCCACAGGGTCATAGTGAACAGGTCAGTGAAATAACTTTGTTTAATTACAACCTTGCTGTCGAAATGTAGCATTAGGAGAACACATATGCATGTTTGACAACCTATCTGTGATATTACCTTATTCATCTCTAAACATATCGGTTCTGGATAATATGGGGTTGTTTACGAGTTATTTCATTTGGATAATTGTTGTAAAAGGAAAAAATATCTTGTATTTCGCAGACTAGCAACTTGCTTCATATGTAATTTTACTTTTGTAATGTTAAATAGATGCGTGGGCTCGTTTTTTGAAAATTGCTTTGTTCATGTACTTCTCATTGTATGTATTAAGGTGCATACTTTCTCTCTTTTTTTACTGGAGAAATTGTGTCTTTTAACCTCAAGTGCATGTAAACATGTAATTTTTGTTTTTCACCATTGTGTAGCAGTTCAAGAATCTTCCATTTTCTTTGTAGGTTGCTGCTTCAACCAACAAGGAAGTTGATGCTCACATCCCTAATTACCCAAGCTTGCCTCCACAACTAATCTGCCAGCTTCACAATGTTACTATGCATGTAAGCGATTTTGTTCTTAATCTACTCTGATGGGCATAATGTGCTGGCTGCCGTTGAACTCAAATGTTTTAACTACAGGCTGATGTTGAGACAGACGAAGTTTATGCTCAAATGACCTTGCAGCCATTAAGTCAGGTATCTTAAATGCCTAGCTTGGATTTTGATTTTCCCTGTCTTGTGCTGTTTGTTTTGCCTTGACGTACTTCTTTTTCAGGACGATCAAAAGGATGCTTACCTATTGCCAGCAGAGCTAGGTACTGCCAGCAAACAGCCGACTAACTATTTCTGTAAAACATTGACTGCAAGTGATACTAGCACTCACGGAGGATTTTCTGTTCCTCGACGAGCAGCTGAAAAAGTCTTTCCTACTCTTGTAGGTCCCCACTATCTTTTCACCCGTTTTCAATTTGCATGACGTATCTGCAGGTTTTGAGCTAATTGTTATCATTCTTCTTTAATTTAATTTAGTTTATTCTATTTTGTTGTGCTTTTAGGATTACTCCCAGACGCCTCCAGCTCAAGAACTAATTGCAAGAGATCTTCATGATAATGAGTGGAAATTCAGACATATATTTCGAGGTGAGTTTTGTGTTATGTAACTGCTCAAGATTGCGTGTTGACATATTTGGGATAATCATTTTTCGGTATTGTTTGCCTGCTGATCTGTGTTTGTTGGTTTGTTTTTAATTTTATTTGCCCATTCTGCTTTAGCTTGGCCGTTCCCATATTTGTTTAATGTGACAAGGTTTGAGTCAGAAATTGCTTTCCTACCTCTAGATGCAAGTAATCAGTGACACCTTTGATATTGTTGATTGTGCTTTTGTGAGGACCTGACTCCAAACTGGTTATAAAATCTTAAATAAAGTAGCAATACAAACAAATTCCTGGATAGGAAACTAGAGTCAAATGTTACTAAATGGAGAAATAGATTGGATTCTGAAATAAGACATAGGTAATAAGAATCAAAACAAAAGTAAAACTCCTAATGTCAGCCAAAAATCTCAACTAATCAAATAAAAATAGTTTCAGATATCAATCTTTGAAGTCTTTCTTGGTTCCCGATCACAAATTTATTAGAGATGACAAGTTCATATAGGTGTTCTCATTCACCAAGTAAAACAAAAGTTTTTTTAGATAGATTATAATTTCATAATATATTAAATAGAAAAAGGAAAAGTGTGCTTGGCAATTCTAAAGTTTATTGTTTTATAATCATTGAATATGAAGATTGAAAAGTCTCACTAATGAAATTGAAGAAAAATACATACATAGAAATGATCCTGAGATGGGGTGGAAGTTGAGTTTCTCTCAGAATGTTTTTGGTCAATATTGTTCTTTTTCTTATGGAATTGGAAATTGAATAAGAACTTCAACTCTGGCAGCAAAATAAAGTAGCATGCTTGGATTTAGTACCAGCTTACGTGACAATGGTGATAACATTGGTAAAAAGTAATACGAGGGTAGTGGATATTCTTGCCAAAGTGATGAGAAGAAACTGACAGGATGTTCCAAGAGTCAAATTCCTGCTTATAATGACTTTTCTCACTGAATTTTCAGGACAACCCAAGAGGCATCTTCTTACAACAGGATGGAGTGTCTTTGTTAGTGCAAAGAGGCTTGTTGCTGGTGATTCTGTCCTTTTCATTTGGTAGGATATTTCTCAACCCTGATTGGATTATTTAACTTGCTTTTACAAAATCTCTACATGGATGGGCATGTTGAGAGTCAATCCTTCTAAGATAGGGATGAATCTATCCTGATGGTAGCTTAAAAAACCCAAGAAAATTCTTTTCATTCTTTGCTCTATATTTCTGACAGTGAACTATAGAGATTTAAACTAGAAGCATTCCAAATTTACCTATTTTTTTTGTTAGAAGGGTTCAGCCAAGCTGTTTCCAATGCCTGTTTGCACACTGCATGTGCAATGTAGCTTTGTGGCAAGCATCTTCCTTTTGGCTGATCTCAAATCTATTGATGCTGAAAGTTGAATGGCCCGCAATTCTATCGATAATCACATTTTAATAAACATTTTATATTTCATCAGGAATGAGAAGAACCAATTACTCTTGGGTATTCGGCGAGCGAATCGTCCTCAAACTTTCATGCCTTCGTCAGTTTTATCAAGTGATAGCATGCATATAGGTCTTCTTGCTGCTGCAGCTCATGCAGCAGCCACTAATAGCCGTTTTACAATATTTTATAACCCCAGGTGAAATATCTTCTAGTGCAACTTTGAAAATATTTTAACATTATAATGTATGCATTGTTTATTTATGTTTTTTGATTTCAGGGCTAGTCCTTCAGAATTTGTCATCCCCCTGGTCAAGTATATTAAAGCAGTATACCATACAAGGGTTTCTGTAGGCATGAGATTTAGGATGCTATTTGAGACAGAAGAGTCAAGTGTCCGCCGGTAAGTCTCTTAGTAGTTTTACATGGAATTGATTCTTTTAGACAAAATCTTTTTTTGTCATTTTGTTGCTGGTAATTTGTTATGCTGTTGCAAGTGACTGTAATTTTGATTAAAATAGTGTAGTCAGCAACTTTTTAGAGAGCTATGTCCTCAGCTGCCCCTTTAATGTGTTAAACCGATGGTGCTTGGGAGAACTTGGTCTTAAAGTACCCTTGTTGCTTACTCATTGGCTTAAAGGTGCCTCAGTTGCACTCTCTTTTTACACTTATAACCAGTTCTGCAATTTGTTCTTTTGAAGAGATGAACTTGACAGGCAATTTTTGGCCTGTAGTGCTTTGTTTATAATGGGATGCCATATGGATTGGATGTGTGGTCCATCCTTCACTTTTGTGTGACATCTAAGAATTCCTACCGAGTGATGCCTAGTAGTTTGAATGCAATCCAGGCCTTTCTAACCATGGTCTATTTGCTACCATTTTTCTATTCCATCTTTGTTAAGATATGATGCCTATCTTTGGCCTTCACCTGGGAGTTTATAGTTTTCATTTGTAGCCATTTAAGATGATGTTAGAGCCTAACATCGTGTTTAGGAGTTCATATTGTGGTAACCAAGGTTTTCAAAAACACTTTTTTGACATGACACGAAAAATACAATATAAACTCGGATCGTAAAATCAGAAGTAATTTTTTTTGAACTAATTCTATAGACAATTTTAGCCAAGAAATTAAATTATATTAAAATCTGATAAAGTGAGTCAACAATATTATAATCAATGAGTGATCTAAATAAAATGAGAGATATAGATAGTATGAATCAATAAATTAATGACACGGAGAAATAAAAAGTTTCAGAATAAAACTTCTCAATACAGGGGAATCACTGAATGGTAGGAAGTACACATGAACTCGGTGACAACTTGGTTGTTTCCATCACAATAAGTCCTAATGGACCTCTTTGGGTTGGAAGCTAATGAGCTTAAACTAGTAATTAACTAACATAAATTTAAAAAAGGAAACAAACTCCTGAACAATGTCTAATACGCTAGAAAAAATTCAAATTCAAAATAATTATTCAAAAATAAATAAATAAATAAAATAGAATAATAAAAAAAGCCTTCATGTTAAAATTCCTTCATGTAGCCCAAATCTTCAATTTTCGCGTATTCTTAGCAAATTTGAGTCCTAATTTTAAACATGTCGTTCTCTCTCATCTAGATGAATTACTGGGCCTACGATATATGGTTAGAAAGCTTCAGATGTCTAGTTTCTAGCCCACCTTTAATCACAACTAAATTCCACCGCTAGTTCTAGATATATCCTAAATAGTACACGAAGGTCTAGTTTGACATATTTGACAAGATTCGTCTACTAACTTTGACCCTTTGAAATGTTATGTTCCCGAACTCCATTTGACTTGAAAATTTACCACTATATTTTCTGTGTCTAATATTTTCCTGTAAAATTTCAGCTCTATCCAATATATGGTTTGAAAGATATGCCTAATCTTGCAAAAACTAGTCAGCAAATATAAGGCCAAACTTGGACCTGACTTGGTTCATATCACAAATTTAGTAAACTTATAAAATCAGATTGAGTTTATCGATTTTACTGATTTTGTACGCGTTAAGTCTGATTTTACTGGTTTTTGAGTTTTTAGTATGATTTTGCACGTTAGATGCATGTTGACTCGGTATAATTTTACAAGTTAACTCGCAATTTTAACAACAATGGTGGTAACGTTTATAATTTATAAACTAATCCATGTTTCAAGTCTGATAGGGTTTCACATGAAGGTGCTTACTAATCAATACAGCCTGTCTTTGGTTTTCATTTAATAGCTTAAGGTTTTGGGTTGAGTGGTTGTTGATAGGTTTGAGTTATTTCCTTACAGTCATGCATTTTTGCATCTTCTTTTGATTGCCAAGCCACCTAACCCATATTTAATCAGCCTTTTCATTGTCTAGCAACTGCCCAGATTGCTCATACATCATATTAGGCATCAGTTTCCAATTTTACCCCTAATTTCATTTTCTTTCCTTCAACTAAAGTCAACTGGCTCATTTTATTTTATTTTATGCATTTTACATTTCTTATTCAAGTTTAATGCTGGATCAGTACTTATCCTTTGGATTGTATAAACATGAAAGCGTAAGAAGCATGTGATTATTGTTACATGGAATGCTATTTTATGGTGAAAAGCACAAAATTTATTGCCAGAACACTGCCTTCCTGGTTGGCCCAGAGGTGGCAATCAAGGAAGGGGATTGGATTCAGTTCAAATAAATTTTTGGTGCTGATGTGCTAAAACCAAAATTTTCAACAGTGATGCAAATTATCTTTCACATTAAATCGAGGTGATAGATTGATGCAGGCTGTAAGATGGATCAAAATGATGACTGCATCATCTATAGTGATGGACAGCTGCCAAAAAATTAAGGAATGGCTATTTGTAGTCTCTCCAATGTTATAGCTGTTAGAAACAACTGGGACATGACCACCCTTTTCCAACTCTTAAACTATACCTGTTTTTTGTTTCTACTTCCTCACGCCTGGTATTGATTTATCATCAGTTTGTGGAGTTAGTACTCTTTTGTCTGATTTCATTTACTTTTTTTTTTTTGCTTCCTTTGGTCCCCTTCTCCTGAAAATATCTTCAACTTTTCATTTGTCTGAATGTATCTTCTGTTGTCTCATTTGAAATAACTAGTATAGTTATTTTTATGCTCTGTAGCAGTTTGTTATTTGGAATCTTTGATTTGATGGATTCAAAAGCTCATAGCGTTATCTTTTTTTTTCCATGCTTCTTTGCTATCTTATTTTTAAAATTTTCATTTTTCCAGATGCATTTTTCTTTCCTGTCACTTTAAAAGATTCCTGTAATGTCTTAACTGTAAATGTACCCAGTAGATATCTTCACTGACTCTAGCATGTTTTATTCCAGATACATGGGTACTATAACTGGTATTAGTGATTTAGATCCTGTTCGCTGGCCAAATTCACATTGGCGCTCTGTCAAGGTTCGTTGGAACTTCATTGTTTTTTGTACTTGTATCTGTGAAGCCCTTTCATTAATGATTTATTCATAGTTTTTCTTTATTGTGCAATTTTAAATAACTTTTTTACTGCTAATTTAGGTTGGCTGGGATGAATCCACTGCAGGGGAGAGGCAGCCAAGAGTATCTTTGTGGGAGATTGAGCCGTTAACAACATTCCCAATGTATACATCTGCCTTCCCTATGAGACTGAAAAGGCCATGGCCATCTGGGCTACCGTCTTTCCATGGTATGTGTCATTTTTGCTCAAGATTAGGAAGAATGGTTTTGTTGTGATGAATCAAATATCAAGTTTGACACTTAAATGATCACCCCTCCTCCTGAATCTGCTAAAACCAGGTCTGAAAGATGGTGATTTGAACATTAATTCACCAATGATGTGGCTTCAAGGAGGGGTTGGAGATCTGGGAGTTCAATCTTTGAACTTCCAGAGCTTTGGTGTTGCTCCTTGGATCCAGCCAAGGTTTGATACTTCTATGCCAGCTCTACAACCTGAAATGTACCAAACAATGGCAGCTGCTGCACTTCAGGAAATGCGAACAGTGGAATCTTCCAAACTAGCTTCTCAATCTCATTTGCAGTTCCAACAATCTCAAAATGTATCTAATGGGCCTACTGCTTTGATTCAGAGGCAGATGTTGCAGCAGTCCAATCTTCAGCACACACTTCAAAACTTTCAAGAAAACCAGGCTTCAACACAGGCCCGGTTTCTACAACAACATTTGCAGCATTGCAATCAGTATACTGGTCAGCAGCTGCAACAGCATCAACCACAGCTGCAGCAAGTTCAACAGCCTAAACAACTGAATGAATTGTCTGCCCCACAGCAGATCCCGAATGTAATATCAGCTCTGCCTCATCTTACTTCAGTCGCCCCATCCCAGTCTCCATCTTTGCAGCCAATTTCTTCCCAGTGCCAGCAGCAGGCCTTTTCAGAACCACTTGGAAACTCAGTTGCTGCATCTGATGTTTCTTCAATGCACAGTGTCATTGGTTCATTATCCCAGGATGGAGGATCCCACTTGCTTAATTCTAATGGATCCAACCCTGTCATCTCCCCTGCTTTATTATCAAAGCGAGCAGCAATTGATCCACAGCTTTCTTCTGGTGCTGCTCATTGTGCGCTACCCCAGGTTGAACAGTTGAGAACTACACAATCAACTGTGTCTGATCTTGCTACCTTGTTAGCTCCATTCTCTGGAAGAGAGTATTCCACCTATCAAGGTGCTAATGATCCACAAAACAACCTGCTGTTTGGAGTTAACATTGATTCTTCAACCTTCATGCTTCAGCATGGGATACCAAACCTGAGAAATATTGGCACTGAAAATGATCCGTTGTCTATGCCATTTGCTGCTTCAACTTTTACAAGTGCTACTGGAAGTGATATTCCACTTAATTCAGACATGACAGCTTCAAGTTGTGTAGATGAATCAGGTTTCTTACAGTCCTCTGAAAATGTGGATCAAGTAAACCCATCAACAAGAACCTTTGTGAAGGTAAATTGTTAGTCATACATGTCTATGTGCATATGCGTAAATGTATACATAATCTGGCTATAGGTTTTCAACTTGCAAGTGTATCTTTTGTTATCGTACACCTATGCACAGTATGAAAATTCAACCAGGCTGGTGGAACTTGTTTAAATAATTTAGGGCACGCTGAAGTGGTATCATAAACAACCATGATTGCCTTCCAGATAAAAGCACCCATTCATTTTTTTTTCACTGCCATTTTGACTGTACTGTTTAAGTAATTTTTCTTGCTCTTGCCATATTTTATGTCGTGTGCTGTAGATGCCCATCTCCATGTATCTGAAAGTGCTCTGATTTTGAATGAGCTATATTGCACAAGTATTGGTATTTGGTACAAATCTAATGTGATAAGAGGGTATTTTGTGATTTCTGTGCTTCACAGTTTGCAACAGTTGTATTTGTAGCTCGTGTTTGTGGTTCATGACATGCAATCATTTTTGTTACTTATTCGAAGCACTGCAATTTTAACAGGTTCACAAGTCCGGGTCCTACGGGCGATCACTAGATATTTCCAAGTTCAGCAGCTATGATGAGCTTCGCAGTGAGCTTGCTCGCTTGTTTTGCCTAGAAGGCCTATTAGAGGACCCACAGAGATCAGGCTGGCAGCTTGTATTTGGTGACCGGGAGAACGATGTGCTTCTCCTTGGTGATGATCCTTGGCAGTAAGTCCTTAAAATTTATTCTTGAATTCTTTTTGTTTTTCTTTTATAATTAGTTTTCCAAAATGATAATTTAGTACAAAATACTTGAAGCAATTCTAGCACATTACTTCTTATTTGACAGAAAAACCATGACCGAAACTTTTGAGTGCTGTATTATGTTAAATCGGCTTGCGATTCAATGCTGCTGATGGATCTCTTTTTCCAGGGAATTTGTGAACAATGTCTGGTATATCAAGATCCTATCTCCTCTTGAAGTGCAACAAATGGGCAAAGAAGGTCTCAGTCCTGCAGCTTCTGTCCCAAGCCAAAAGCTTTCTAATAGCAACAGCGATGGGCACATGAACAGACATGGTTTTAGAAACTCAAGCAATGGGATTGCATCTATGGGGTCTCTTGACTACTAAGGCAGATGCACATAAAAAACCTGAAATCACATGACAATTAACTGAAAAGCAAGTAACTATATTGTGGTACCTGTTATATCCACCGAACGCTTATGTTATTTGAACCTTTTTCTGGTGGGTAAAGTGTCGTGCATGGTCAGGTTATCTAGCATGTTACTGTAAATTGTAATTTACCATAGGAGACTTTCTCTTATCACTATATTAGTAACGTCATGGGAGTGTTAGGAGAATGCAGCATGGTAGTGGTTTGTTTGTTACCAGATAAGTTTTTTGAAAGTAAATCTCTGTTCTCTTCTTATTATCTGAGGCCACAGAGTAAACCATATATATATACAACCAGTCACAACCAGTCTGTAATGACTGTAATGACAGTTGGTATAACTGTAAAGCAGTTAGAGCTAGAAAGTTATAACAATATAATTTAACAGAATCCTAAAAATATCAATAATTTCACGTGGCAGATTCTTCTAGTTTTGGCTTATCTTCCCCCTCAAGTGAAAGGGTCTGGAAACCGTACAAAGCTGAACCTTGAACTTGTGAGATGCTTGGTTAAGATATATGCGGGCTGCTCGTGGATGAAGTGAAGATCAATTTTTATAGATTAATTTCTATGTGCTTTGTTCTAGCATGAAATACATGATTCTTTGTTATATGATTAGTATTGATATTATTATACCAGAGTAGAGGGATTGCAGGTTTGGATACACAGCAAGGCTTGTATCCAAACCATTTCAGCAGTAGCTAAGGCAAGGTTGTTGTATTCTGATTCTGCACTACTGCTGCCTTTTGTTTGGAGGAGGATAAAGAGACTAAGTTACCCCTTAGATAAATCAGATATATAACAAGCTGAGCACCCCAATCTGCATAAGTGAATTCTTCTATTATCAAGTGGCTTGAAGGACTTAACAATAACCCATCGTGTATAGTGCCTTTTAGATACCGAAGAATCCTTTTGACAGAAAGCCAATGAGCAGAGGTTGGCTGTCGCATGAATTGGCACGCCTTGTTAACAACAAAAGCCATGTCAGGCTTGGTTATGGTAAGATACTGAAGTGCCTTTACTACTCTTTGATGTTGAGTAACCTCTTCCATAGGATCACCATCAAACTTAGACAAATTCTGCCGAACAGCACCAGGTGTTTTTGCTGGTTTGGTATCAAACATTGCAGTTTTATGCAACAGATCAGAAACATATTTGGTTTGGCTTAAATTCATAAAACTTTCATGGTAAGAGACCTTTATACCTAGGAAGTAAGATAGCTGCCCCAAATCTTTTAAGGCAAAAACAGAATCAAGCTTAGCAATGAGTGACGAAATCTGTGTTGATTAACTGCTGATGATGATTATATAATCAACATAGGCAAGAACAATCAGAGTTGTGGATTCACCAAAGTGTATAACCATAGAACTATCAATCCTAGAATTGCTGAATTCCTATCGTAGAAGAGCAGAACTGAAGCGTTGAAACCAAACACGTGGTGCTTGTTTTAGGCCATATAAAGCCTTTTTCAATCTACACATTTTGGTTGGGAATTTAGTGTCCACGTATCCAGGAGGTTGAGTCATGTATACTTACTCTTCTAGTTCACCATTTAGAAAAGCATTATGAACATCAAGTTGTCGCAGTTCCCACTTAAAACTGAGAGCAACAATTAATATGATTCAAATAATTACAGCTTTAACAACTAGACTAAAGGTTTCAAAATAAGCAAGACGAGGAGTTTGGTTATACCCTTTAGCCACAAGCCTGGCTTTATACCTTTCTATGCTCCTATCTAGCTTGTGTTTCAGCTTGTGCACCCACTTACAACCTATTATATTGACAGCTGAAAGCTGTTGAACAAGATCCCAAGTATGATTGCGATGAAGAGCAGTAATCTCTAGATCCATAGCTTGAGTTCAGTTTGGATCTTGGAGGGCTTGTTTGAGAGTGTATGGTTCTGAGACCTTTATAGCAGAGAGATTAAAAATGGGCTTTTTCTTGGTTATATCACGCATCAATCGTGTTGTCATGCGTGGAGCTAGAGGAGAAAAGGAAGTTAGAGCCTCATAAAACGACTCAGGTAGGGTACTGGAGGCAGTAGTAGTCCTAAAACTACTCATAGAATGGGAATTGTCACTCGTGAAAGTATAAGAGGATGGTAGTGATTCACGGCTACCAGTAGAACAGTAAGGTGAAGAAGTAGAGGAGGTTACAATTGCTGGAGGGAAAATTGTTACTGAGGCGTCATTGGTTGGAGCATAAGTTTTAGTGAGGAGAAATTGTATTTCATCAAAGACAATATGAGGAGTAATATAAACCCATCCAGTCAGAAAATCAAGGCACAAATATCCTTTATGATTGAAACTATAGCCAAGAAAAATGCACTGAATATATCGATACTGCAACTTATGATTGTTGTAAGGATGAATGAATGGGTAACACAAGCAACCAAATACTCTAAAAGACTCGTAATCAGGATTTTTTTGGAAAATGATGAAATAGGGTGAGTCATGGTTGAGAACTTGGCTTGAAATTCTGTTTATGAGAAAAGTTAATGTCTGAAAGGCATATTACCATAATTTCATTGGTAAGGAAGCATGAGCCAACAAGGCCAACCCAGATTTAACAACGTGCATGTGCTTCCTCTCAACTCTCCTATTCTAAGTTGAGTTGTAAGGGCAAGAAAAGCAATGAAACATGCCAGATTGCTGAAAAAAAGCCATAAAGGACATGGACTCACCACTATTATCAGACTGTATAAATTTAATTCTAGCATCAAATTGATTCTCGACTTGAAGTTTAAATTGCTTAAAGATAAGAAGAGCTTGATCCTTTGTTTGTAGAGGATAAAACCATGTGTATCGGGAATAGTCATGTAACATCCCCCATTTCTGGGATAAAATAACAATCTCATGTCAATAAAAAAAACAGAGTAGTTAATTTTTTTTTGTATATATGTATTCATGGTCTTTGTATTAACATCTACCGGAATTTCGACGGAGTCCCCCCTATACCGGAAGGTCCCAAGTTACCGACATGTAACCTGTTTACACTTCTAACAGTTCGCATCTCATAACTTAATTCCCGACACAATCATCCTGGATTTCAATTTTACAATTATACTCACACCTATCAACCATAATATTTATGATATGCATTATATAACAAAAATATCATTATGGATGGATAATTTAAATAAATATAGATACATAGACATGAAATATGGATATATAAACTACA